>Ga0265293_10002985_pt1 | contig 32415 bp, 59 predicted proteins | sample Munlanlewell138R_FD_192505 | JGI IMG/M metagenome (GOLD analysis project Ga0265293, IMG submission 192505) | Leachate microbial communities from a municipal landfill in Southern Ontario, Canada - Leachate well 138R | ecosystem: Engineered > Solid waste > Landfill > Unclassified | place: Canada... | reverse complement strand
AAGCGAGTTTAGCCGGGAAGATATTAATAATTATGATTATTATTCACCAAAATATTTTAACCAATGAGAGATTTTGTAACAATGGAGGGTTAACCTAATGAGCATTCTAAAATCTTTTCTAAAAGACATGAATTGTTTATTTAACCCAGTAGTACATAATCCATATGCTAATAAAAACCCGCAAGAAGCCGACCATCAAGCAATTAAATCTGATTGGGAACAAGTTGGTGATGATATACAGAGAGCTATTAGAAAGTATGGGGAGAAACATAATGATTGAATTACAAGGCAAATATAATAGCGCAAAAGTTTTTACTGATAATGTAGAGCAAAAGACAATATCACAGATAATTAATTTGCTAAATCAAGATTTCACTAAAGATTGTAGTATCAGGATCATGCCTGATTGTCACGCTGGTAAGGGTTGTGTAATTGGTTTTACTGCTAATTTGGGCGATAGAATAATTCCTAATATTGTTGGTGTTGATATTGGTTGTGGCATGTTAACTATTGAGCTAGGAAAAATAAATATTAATCTCGAACAATTAGATAACATCATTCATCAGAACATTCCTAGCGGCAGAAATACACATGATGAAAGAAAAATTAAATATCCAAAATTGGCAGAACTACATTGCCACAGAGATTTAAAAGATACCAAAAGACTTGAAAGAAGTATTGGTACACTTGGTAGCGGGAATCACTTTATTGAAGTAGGGAGAGATAATCAGGATAATTTGTATCTAGTAATTCATTCCGGTAGTCGTAATCTAGGTAAACAAGTCGCAGAGCATTATCAAAACATAGCAATTGAATTAAGAAGTGGAAGAGAACATTATTATACGGCAAGAGATAAAATAATAAAAGAATATAAAGAACAAGGAAGAAGAAAGGAAATTGAATCTGCGTTAAAACAATTAGATAAAAAATATAAATCATCTGCACAACCAGATTATCCAAAAGAACTATGTTTTTTAGAAGATAAATGGAAAGATAAATATTTGCATGATATGAAAATTTGCCAGGAATATGCTTTGTTGAATAGAGAAACTATGGCAAATATTATACTTACAAAATTATTCGGTAGAGCTTGTGATTATGATTACTTTCATACAACACATAACTACATCAGTTTTAAAGATAATATTATCCGTAAAGGAAGTATATCGGCACATGAAGGAGAAAGAGTTTTAATTCCCATTAATATGAGAGACGGTTCAATTCTTGCTGTTGGCAAGGGTAATCTTGACTGGAATTGGTCTGCTCCGCATGGTGCTGGTAGATTAATGAGCAGGGGCAAGGCAAAACAAAGTTTTACTATGGAAGAATATCAACAAGCAATGGAAGGGATTTATACTACTTCTGTTAACAGTTTAACATTAGATGAAGCACCTATGAGTTATAAACCGATGGAAGAGATAATGAGTAATATCGAAGATACGGTTGAAATTTTAGGAGTGATAAAACCTATTTATAATTTTAAGGCGGGAGAATAGCACAGAATTATCCTTCTATTTTAAAGTTGGGAGAGAGTATAGTATGGACTTAGGAGATAGGATGAAATTATATGAAAAGGTTTCTCAGATCAATTTGACTAGACGTATGCCATGTATCATTCGTATTGATGGCAAGGCATTTCATACTTTCACAAGCGGTATGAATAAACCTTGGGACATAAGGTTAGTTAATTTGTTTTTAGAATCAATTATATTTTTGTGTGAAAATATTCAAGGTTTAAAAATAGCTTACTGGCAATCAGATGAAGTATCTTTACTGTTAACAGATTATGAAAAAATAACGACAGATGCTTGGTTTGATAAAAATGTTCAAAAGATGGTTTCTGTTTCTGCCAGTTTAATAACGGCAAAGTTTAATAGGTTGCTTTTTAGAGATTTATTTTTTACAGAAGAAAGATATTGTATTCCTGTAATGTTTGATAGCAGAGTTTTCATTTTACCTAAAGAAGAAGTATGCAATTATTTTATCTGGAGACAACAGGACGCGGAGCGCAATAGTATTCAGGGATTAGCACAGGCTAATTTTCCCCATAAGCAACTTCTTAATTTATCTTGTGATAAACTACAAGATAAATTGTTTTTAGAGAAAGGCATTAGCTGGAATAATTGTGCAACTTGGCAGAAGCGTGGCGCATGTGTAGTAAAAGAGTATTACGAAAAAGATGGTGCAACTAGAAGCAAATGGATTGTTGATTGGGAAATTCCTATTTTCACTAAGGATAGAGAATATATTGAGAGGTATATATAATGAATATCACACAAATAAAAAATAAAATAGATTCACCGGAATATGATTTTCTTAGAACCAACCCTCATCTTGGTAACAACATTATTCTTCTAACGGTCGGTGGGTCTCATGCCTATGGGACTGACACAGAAAGTAGTGATTTAGACGTACGGGGAATTGCAGTTGAAACTAAAAAAGAAATTTTGGGATTGTCTAATTTTGAGCAGTTTGTAAATGAGCAAGCAGATACAGTTGTTTATGCACTAAAGAAGATAGTTAGTTTGATGCTGGCCTGTAATCCAAATACAATAGAATTGTTGGGTGTTAGAGAAGATTATCTATTTATTTTGACCGAAGAGGGTAAGTTACTTAGAGATAATATCAATTTATTTCTATCCAGAAAAGCGGCGCATTCTTTTGGTGGTTATGCAACGGCGCAATTAAGACGATTACAAAATGCCTTGGCTAGAGATAATTATCCACAAAAAGAAAAAGAAAGACATATAATGAACAGTATTTTGAACACAGTGGAACATTTAAAACAGCATTATAAATATTTCACAGATAAAGAAATCAGATTATACCTAGACAAATCGGATAGAGAGGGTTTTGAAGAAGAAATTTTTATGGACATTAATTTAATCCATTATCCTCTCAGGGATTTTAAAAATATTTATTCTGAGATATCTAATGTAGTCAAGGATTATAATAAATTAAATTATCGCAACAGGAAAAAGACTGATTTAGCCTTGAACAAACACGCCATGCACTTGATCAGATTGCTCATAATGGGTAGGGAAATTTTAGAGGGTAAACCAGTTCAGACATATAGGGAATATGACAGAGAGTTTTTGCTTGATATTAGGGATGGCAAATATTCTTATGACCAAATTTTTGAAATGGTAGATGAGTACGAAGAAAAATTTAAGTATGCTATCGCCAATACTGTTTTGCCTGCAAAACCTGACTTTAAGAAAATAGAAGAACTGGTCATTTCAATTCTTGAGAGTAGGTTAAAAAATGAACTTATTTAATAAGATACCTGGGTATATATTATATGTACTGAATGAATTAGGACAACAAAGTTACAAAAGTTATTTGGTAGGTGGTTGTGTCCGCGATCTTTTGCTTTATAGAGAACCAAAAGATTATGACATTACCACTTCTGCCTTGCCCGAACAGGTTAAATCTATTTTCCCGCACGTTGTCTTAACAGGCGAAAAACATGGGACGGTTACTGTTGTAACAGACCAAGGCAATGTTGAAGTAACAACCATGAGGCACGATGGTGTTTACAAAGATTGCCGCAGGCCGGAAACGGTCGAGTTTACTGATGATATTGTACAGGATTTATCAAGAAGAGACTTTACGATTAATGCTATTGCTGTTGATACAACGGGCAAAATTGTTGATCCTTTTAATGGCCTTGAATTTTTACATAGGGGATGTATTCAAACAGTAGGAAGTGCGGATGATAGATTTAATGAGGATGCTTTGCGTTTAGTAAGGGCCGCAAGAATTGCTTGTCAGTTAAATTTTATGATTGAAGGAAATGTTGTACATTCAATACTTAAAAATAGAACTTTAATTAAAAATGTTAGCATAGAAAGAATAAGAGATGAATTATGCAAAATCTTAACATCTAATAGACCAAGTTGGGGAATTGAATTATTAAGAATAACAAGATTGTTAGACTTAATCTTACCCGAAGTAAGCAACATGATTGATTTTGACCAACACAACCCTAACCACCATAAAGATGTTTATGAGCATACCTTGCTGGTGCTTGATAATGTTTCTAATAATTTAATACTAAGGCTTGCGGCACTCTTGCATGATATCGGCAAACCAATATCTTTTACTTTAGGCGAAGACGGCACAGGTCACTTTTACCGTCATCACATGATTGGTATGGATATGACAAAGGAAATTCTTCAGCGCATGAAGTTTGACAATAAGATTATTGATACGGTTAGTTTGCTGGTGAAAGAGCATATGAGTCGATATGATTTTTTGAGAACACCAAACATTAAAAGATTTATTAACAGGATTGGCATAGATAATCTTAACGGATTGTTTGAGTTACAGATCGCAGACATTAAAGCAAGTAAACCTCCGCATAACATTAATGGCGTATTGAAGCTAAAAAAAGATGTTGAGAAAGTGCTTAAAGAAAAACAACCATTAAAAGTAAAAGACTTGAAAATTAACGGGTATGATTTAATTGCGTTAGGAATGAAGCCAGGGAAGGAGATGGGGTTATTATTAAATGAATTATTAGAGTTAGTGTTGGAAAGTCCTGAGTTGAATGATAAAGATTATTTAATTAACTATGTTAAGAAGAAAAATAATGGACTCTAAACAAAGACTTTATGAGCGTTATATAGGTATGTTTAATTTATTGGCATACATGATTGAGAATAAAGACTTTGATGTAATTAATATAATGGAACAAATTAATGAACAAATAGAAAAACTTGAAAGTGAGGGATATGACAGTTTTGATCTAAGCGAACTTTTGGTAGTATTAAATTAGCACAGAAGTATTCTTCTGTATCAAAGCACTTGACAAAACTACGAATATAATAGTACAATAACATAATAACAAAAGGAGTGGTTCTAATGAAATTATCCTTATTAGAAGAACAGATCATTTTTGCTTTTAGAGGCATAATAGAAAATGAAGAGGTAGGGAGTGTAAAGATTGAAGTAAGCGAAGATGTAACGGTTGAAGCGAGTAGGTTTGATAGTGGGTTGGTTGTTATTGAGATTGAGGGGTTATGATATAAAAGTAATTTTATATTAATGGTTCGATTAAGAGGTGATAAGTAAAGTGAATAAAACAGAAAGAAATATATTATTAGAGTTATATGAATCTCTTGGCGTTGTTCCAAGGGCAAAGCAGGGCAAGGGAGGTTATGCTGCATATTGCTATGACATAGAAAACGTGGTTGCTTATGTTATGCAGATACTTAGGACTATGATGTATGATAAGCATTATTGGGATTACAAAGAAGAACCAATAGAGGATAGAAATGAGGCATTGAGTAAGTTGCGAGAATTTATTTCTTTACGCAAACAAGAAGGTTGGAATTATGAACATGCACCAGAGAAAAGAATAATTAAATAAGAAAGGAGTGTTATTGATGGGTAGAAAATGTGGGCTATGTTCTTTCTTAGTGTTTGGAGACAATAAAACAAAGTGTTTTTTATATTCTATAGAAAGAGATTTAAACCAAGATGGTTGTTCTGATTTTATGGTTTTAAGTTTTCTTGACGCTAGGGAAAGAATAAGTAAGATATTAAAGTATTGTGCTGATAATAAGGTTTGTGTTTGTATCAATATGTAGTTTGGTTTTAATTTTATAAGAAAAAAAAGGAGATTTTGAAATATGATTATGAATCCCTGTGGTATATTCAAGGGTAAGTTTTTAGATGCTTATTTTGGAATGATGTTATTGCCAGATTTAGGAGAAGGTTTTGTTACTATGAAACAGTTAATTGGTGAGGCCGGATTTAATAATCTTAAATTTGTCGTTATTGATGAAAAAATTGCAGAGGTTTAACATCAAACCTTGAATTTATTACGAAAGGAGAAATAAAAATGCCTACAGCAACCAAGAAAAAATCCGGCAGACCAAAAGGTAGCACTAACAAAAAAATATCTGCCGAACTTAACGGCAAAAAGAAAAAGGCACAACTAGTAGATTGTGCAACAGTAGATGGTCTACAAGTATGTCCAAAATGCTTATTACAAAAACATCTTGAATTAGTAAATTATAATATTGAAGACAGGAATGGGGTTCTTTACTTTATTGGGTATCATGAGTGCAAACTTTGCAATATAAAAATAAAAATCGAGGTATTATTTAGCGAAATATGAAACACAAATTTATTACTCCAGAGACTTGCAGGTGCGGTAAAAACGGGCAATGCGTGGTGTGTGATGGTGGTATGCAGATTTGTAGTGTTTGCGGTTTGTGGGGCGGATCATTGACAACGGATTGTCCAGGCGAGGATAGTATGGATAAGTCTGATGACATTTATATCGGAAAGTATGATTACATTGAGGGGAAAGGTTGGGTTGAGTTAATATCTAAGCGGGAAGTTGCGTAGATTAAATTATAAAAAGGTGGGTTTTCTAAATGTTCTCTGCTACAGTAAAGTCTAATTTTACGTCTTACGGCAAAGAAGAAAATGGGTTTTATGATAATGTAGACAAGATTGGGAAGTGGCGTAAGAAGTATAAATTCCCAGAAGGTGTTGAGGATATGTTCTACACCCTTAATCATGACGGTAAGGCTGCAACCTACGTACCAAGCAGAGCATATTTTGTAGCATATGTCCTTCTTTCAGAAGGATATGAAGTTAAGGTTATATCGGAATGAAAAAATAATAGTGCTTGACAAATTTATTTTTGTAATCTATAATGAATTTAGATAAGGGCAAGTGATGGAATTGGCAGACATGCAGGACTTAAGATCCTGTGGATCTAATCCATGTGGGTTCAACTTCCGCCTTGCCTACCAGGGGCAGAAAGGGTTTCGACCAGAAGTAAAACCCTACAAGGGAACTTCTGGGAAGCAGGTTCGACTCCTGCCTGCTCCACCAAGGATCTCTAGCTCAATTGGTAGAGCAATCGGCTCATAACCGGTTGGTTGCAGGTTCAAGACCTGCGAGATCCACCAATAAAAAATGGGTGGGTGTGCCGAGTGGCGAAGGCAGCGGTCTGTAAAACCGTGACGAAGAAACACCGTAGGTTCAACTCCTACCCCGCCCACCATTTCATTGCCAATGAAGTATTTCATTCAAAGTTGAAAGGTGTGTTTATTTAATGGATATTGAAGAAGCAAGAAAAATCATTTTAGATAATGAAGAATATGCAGATAAATTAGCCTATGTGCTGTATGAACTTCAAACTCAAACCCAAAAAGAATCTGCGATGTACTATAATGGATTGCAAAAAACCGAATTAGGTAAGACTGTGTGGAATTATTATATCCCAGAAATATTGAAAATATTTCAATAAAACATTGCTTCTATGTTAAGTTGAAAGGAGAAATACATAAATGAATAAACTCAAAGTATTTGTTATTAGCATGTTTTTGCTATTTAGCCTTACTGGATGTAGTTTTACAATGGTTACAGAAGTAAAGAATTATGATAAAACAAAGTTGGAATTAGATTGCGCTAATCATAAAAGGCGTGCAGAATATAATTTAAATACAAGTTGGTTTACTAAAGAAGCTCTTGACCAGATTTTAAAAATGGATTTACAACCAGGGGATAAAGTAAAAGTAACTATAAGTTATACTGATACAATTAAAAATATAGAATTTGTTGAATAAAATTGCACTTTGGTAATAAAAAGGGGTTGTATTCTTGGAAGATGATATTATAAAATCTATTGAAGTAGATAAACTTTATACTATAAAAGAAAAAATACTAATTATTTTTGTTATACCTATATGTGGTTTTATCTTAGCGTGTATTATTACACTAATTTAAAGGAGGAGTTAAAATGTTTGGTAAGAAAAACACAGAATTGCAGAACGTAGAGTTGATTGTGGTTGATCCTGGCAAGCATACTACTAAGGCACTTAGACGAGATTCTTATGCAGTAGACTTTCGCACTAAGATGTTTGACAACAGCCAGGAAGTTGACGTTCATGGTAACAGTTTTTCAGTTGAGTTTGAGAGTAGAAAATATGTTATAGGCGAACAGGCCGAAGAGCAAAGTTATGATGTGAGCAAAACCAATCTTCTTCACAAACTTGTCACTTACGTTGCCATTACACAACTTGCAGAAAATAACTCCATAATTCAGCTTGTAATTAATTGCCCTGTTAGTATTTACAAAAATAAATCTTTGCGCGAGGAATATAAGAAATACATTTTTAATAATGGACAATTCAATATCGTTGTTAATAACGAATTGTATAATTATGAACTTGAAAATGTCTTGGTTCTCCCCGAGGATTATGGAGTTGTTTATAAACATCCCCATACATTTAAAGGTAGGCGTATCGCACTTATTGGCCTTGGTGGCCTCAATATGAATTTTATGATTATTGATAGTCTTGTGCCAGAAGTTAGTACTATGTTTACTGTTAACCACGGAGGAGTTGAATTGGAATCAAATGTAATTAAAGAACTTAACTCAAAGTATGCGCTTAATATCGATCCCAAAGAAGCACCTTATATATTGAAAAACAAAGGCATAAAAATTAGAGGGGATATTGATAAAGAAAGTACTCAAATTGTAAAACAAACCATTGATAAATACGTGAATACCATTATTCAAGAAGTGAAAAAGAATGGTCACGATCTATCACTCCTTGATGTTGTTTTTGTAGGCGGTACAAGTGAGGCAATTCAAGGACAGATTGAATTTATTATCAAACACGCAATAGTTGTAAAAGAAGCACAATGGGCTGCGGTTGAGGGTAGCTTGAAGTTAGGAGAGATTAAATATGGAGAAAAGGCAAAGAGTAACAGTAATTAGTTTTTCACAAGAATTTGAAGAGGAGTATAATTTTATTCGTAGTCTAGCCGATAAAGGAATAAAGAAAAGCCACTGGATATGTACTGCAATTCGAGACAAGATGATAAACCAACAAGAAACAGATGAGCTTATAAAAGAATTAGAAGGGCGAGTTAAACTACTTGAGGAAAAAGCAAGAGAAAGATCAAATAATATTGTTTATTTAACTAAAGAAAGTGATGCCGTTAGTATTGAGCAAGATTTAGAGGAAGAATTAAAAAAGGTAGCGGCATCTATTCCATTTTAATATTTGACTTTTAGTTTGATGTTTAGTATATTTCATATATGGTTACAATACTATTAATTAAATTGAACTAGGAGGCAGTAAACCATGTATGAAAATATCACTGGCGAAGAGTTAAAGGCATTACCTGATGAGGAAAAGAAAACTGCATTAGAAGAACTAATGGAGAAGTACCCTGATAAAAAAGAACTAGCGGAACGTCTTGGTGTAAAAGGTAATGTTGTTGGAATCTGGATCGCCAAATATGTTTTAGGTCAGCAAATGGGAAGGCAAAAAGGACAAACCGCAACCACTAAAACAGATATAGAACCTGTTATTGCCGAATCAAACAATGGCGACACGGCAAGTTTACAAACCCATGTAACGGCACTTGGCGAAGAAGTAAGGCAAAGGATTGTTGGAATTGGCAATGCGTTGCTTGATAATAAAACGTATGAGGTTACTCTTACTGTTAATGAATTGCCTGCTGAATAGCAGGCTTTTTAATTGTAATAAAAAAATAAAAGTAGCATAAATAAGCAAACAACAGCATATACTACTGTAACAACAGATAAAGGAGTGATAAAAATGTTGTTACAGTATGATTGGCAGTTGTGGAAACCCCAAAGAGGTGAGATTTACCTTGTTGATTTAGGTGATAATATGGATTCAGAGCAATCTGGATTAAGGCCAGTTCTTATTATCTCAAACAACATAGGCAACTCTCAAGGTTCAATTGTTGTAATTGTGCCGTTGTCAAGCCGTAACAAAAACATGCCCACTCACGTTCCGGTCGATCAAAGATACGGCGTAAAAGTAGAAAGCTACATACTAACCGAACATATCCGTTCAATTAGTAAAAGAAGGTTTTTCGCTAAAGGTAAGCCCGTTCTGATCGGTATGCTACCACTAAAGAAAATGGCCCAGGTCGAAGAAGCAATTAAAGTTGAATTAGGAATGATTTCGTAAGAATAATAAGCACTCTCTTGATGAGGGTGCTTATTATTTTTGCCTGTAAATATAACCAAAATGGTAACATATAAAAAAAAGTACATGCTCTCATAAATTTATATGTCATAATCGCGCAGATTATGAATATAATAATAACAAAAAGAAACCCCTCAAAGGAGGGGGTTGAACTAAAAATTTTAGAAGAAGAAATCTGCTATCGCAAGTGCGGTCATGGCAAAAAGGATTGCCGTAAGCATTACATCATCTCCTTAATTGTTGATGGTCTTAGTATCACCATTATATTTATATTTTATTCACGGAAGGGAGGAGAAACTTGTGGAACTGCTTCTTAAGATTTCTGATTTTATTGGAAAAGTGTTTTTTTGGATTTTAATTATCTTATTGGCAAGGGCGGGCTGGCATATCATTCAAAGAGAGTGGTTGTATAAATTCTTAAGAAGGAGGCGTTAACGATGGATTTATTTCAAATTGTATGGGATGCCTTAAGTCCCTATATGTTTGATATATTAAAATTAGCATTCGGAGTTACATTATTTAGCACAGCAATTAAAGTTATACGTCAAAAATCAGGTATGGTTGCACCGGGTTCATCAAATCCTTGGGCGGGAATATGGGGTTCGTTTTTAGGTTATTTGTTGGGCAGGGGTATTCCTATTCTAATTGGCCTTACCGATGCAATAGTGAATGATATTTTAGAAAAACTATAAGGAGGTGCCATAATGGATATTGTTGAAAAAATGGTTGAAAATAAAGTTGCAGAATTTACATCTTTACTTCTACAATCGCTAATTAATTTAGTAAATATAATAATTGCTATTTTATGCATAGCGGCAATAGGTTATATTTTATATCACTGTGTTTGTATAATGTTCTTTCAAAAAGAGTTATATGTGCAAAAGATAATTTTCGGTTGTTTTGCATTAATATTGTTTCGCATTATGGGAGCATTGGTGGCGGTGAAATTAAGATGACAACTACAATTGCTTTACCGGCACAGAAATTAGACTGGACTAAATGTATACCAACCAAAGCTACTATACAAAAGTATCCGTATATAGTGCTTAAAATTATTCCATATAAAACAAGTTATACATCAAAGGACTTTGAAAAAATTTTAAATACAATATCTAAATATCATAATCCATTTTTAAAACGTTTTGAGATTAGGGATAGAATATTAATCTATCATCCGCCGCAACCATTTTGTTATGAAGTATTATTTACGCACGAAAAAGTGACGTACTCTTTTGCTATACCAGAAGTTTATAAGACGCTCTTTGTAAATAAGATAAGATTTATACTTAGTAATTGCGATATTGTAGAAGTTTCTGACCACTTAATAAATTTTGAGCAAGGTATAAAACAGAATTTTAAATACGATAAAAGTTGGATATTATCTCTTAACACAAATGAAAATATAAACCTTAACGATAATTTAATTGTTCTCTCTAAGGACTTACAAGCAAATGATAAGGTGCTTTTACAATATGTTTTTCAACCCATGTTTGATTGGGATTGGAAAAACAACTGGCAATCAAAATTTTTGTCTTACTCTCAACACGGCAATATAAGATCGACACAAGATATTTTCGGGATAATTGATTGCATTTTTGATTTTTTGCTTTTGCAATTAGATTTATTTTTAAACGGCCTAATGTGCGCCGTATGTGGGGAAGAATCTTTAAGTATCAAAGAAGAAAAAGTAAATTTTGCTAAAGATTTATCTGATGCCACTAAACATAAAACGCTTTATGACGGATTTAAAACAAACATTAATGTTTATTATAGAACTAATGAAAATATCACCGCAGGCAATATAAGCAGGAACGTAGCAACCATTTTAAAAGATGTAGAAGGAGATAATTCATTAAAACTCGATAAAACAAAACAGGTAAGCAACAAACAAATTCAAAGGGTATCTAAAAACGCTTTTATAACCAGCACCAAAGAAGCAGTTCAATTTATAAAAACTCCCGGCGAAAGGACATTAAAAGAATATGAAGATATGCTTGATAAAATCAATATTGCAGACATTGAAACGCCACAAGAATTATTAAATGGAGATGGTATTCCTCTTGGTGAATTGCAAAAGGGAAGTAAATTTATTCCTATCACATTTGGCACGGACGTTAATAGTAATAACAAACCTGTAGTATATTTATCTCCCCAGGAAGGCGGCAAATCATCTTTCTTACGGATGTATGGAGTAGAGGCTGTAAGCAGAGGCGATTCTATATTTGCATTTGACACTATTGACGGTAAAACTATTGAGATTATCAGAGACTATCTGCCCGTAGATTTTCCAGAAGAAAAAATTATTATCTTAGATTTTAGAAACAATCAATATGCTTTCCCGCTAATGTGGAATGAGTTGTTTGATGATTATAAAAAACAATTGCAAAAAGCGAAAGATGAATTTGACCATTATCAAATTATGGAAAATTTTAGTGATACTATTGGAAGCGAACTGGTAAGGTTTATTGATACTTTCCAAGCTGAAGATAGACAAAATAGATTAACTCCGAACATGCGGAGTTACCTAGTAGATTTGGCGCAATTAGTTTTTATGAACGGCGGTAATTTTGGCATGATTAAGGATTGTTTGTATGATAGGACGTTAAGATATAAATTACTATCTAATTTAAAACTACCAAGGCATTTATCTTTCTGTCAGAATATTTTAAAGATAGATAGCGAAGATAGTTCTACTACATTTCGCGGAATAGAAACAAGATTAAATCTTATAATGGAAAATGCTACTCTAAAGAAGTATTTCTCTCTTAATGGAGGTAAGAAGTTGGATTTCGCACACTGGGCAAACAACGGATATTGTGTCTTGATCCAGATTCCCGAACAATTCTCCGACCCTATCATAACCTTTTTGGTGCAAAAACTATGGTTGGCTATTAAAACTAGCAGATATAATATAAAGGAAGAAAATAGACCAAATACCAAATTACTAGTAGATGAACCTAACAGATTTCAAACCATCATGAATTTGCTTAATGACCACTTGATAGCAAGCCGGAAATGGCATTTACAATTTTTGTTTTTTATACACAACATTAATGTTTTTAGAGAAGCAAGAGATAATCTTAAAAATGCCGGAACAACATTCATTATGCTTCCTACTAGCCAGTTCAACTTTGCCCAGGTATCAGAGTTCTATGCTCCGATGGGATTTGAGGCTATGAAAGAAGTAGAAAAACAAATAAGCAGAAGCGGTGGTAAAAGGCGATTTGCGCTGGTTGCTCTGCACTATAAAAATGTGTGGTATCCTTGTTTGGTGCGTTTGCCTATACCGATTGAGCAAAGAAATAAGTATGTTGATAGGAAATATCTCAATGAGAAATGTGCCAAACTGTATGGAGTTAGTCAAAGGGATTATTATAAGACTTTGTTTAAGAAACAAAAGGAGGATGCTGTTGATAGGGCGCAAGTTCAAGTGTGATATTAGTTACCACATGATATTGTACCCTGTTACAGCTTGTTCGCCTTAATGTTTATGGGTAGTTTCAGCATTTTTCTTTAGGGGCACTTAATACTAGAAGGCAAAGGAGATTGTTATGAAGTTGACCAGGCGCGACTTGATGTTTTTAACTGATCTCTATTATGTCAGGTATCTAAATACTAAACGTATTGCACGATTGTTTGGTAATTATACGGTTACGATTAAAAGGTTGAAAAAATTACAAAACGATAGTCTTATAAAAAATGTTGATTATAACGTTGGTGGAGAAAAAATATATTGCATTACTAAGAAGGGTTGTGGTATAATTAATCAAAATTATTTTAGCATTAGCAAAACCGATAAAGTTAATCACTTCCTTACTTGCGCTGATTTTTATTTCTACCTCCGCCAGCGAAATTATTGCATTCAACGGTATTTACTTGATGAACAAATATCATTTAGACATCAAGGTAAGTTTTATAAGTTTAGACCGGATATTGTTTTGCAAACTGATAGATGGTATTTTGTGGAAATAGATATTTGCAATAAGAGATTTGAGGAAAAAATAAGGAGGTGGGAGTTATATTATAATTCATTTGAGTTTCAGCAAAAATTTGAATTGTTTCCGCCAATAATTATTATTAGTAGCAATGTTAATAAAATTCGAGAGGTGATAAATAAATACAAAACTATAGAACTGAATTATGCTTTCAAAGATCTTAATGATATCCAATGGATTTATAGTTATGAAATTTAAAATATTTGTCGAAAATAGTCAAAATATAATTGTATTGCTAAATCATAAAGATTGTAGTAAAATTAAAGAAATTTTAAGAATGGAGGAAGTAAATAATGAAGTGCCGCAGCGTTTATGTTATTATGGATGAAGATGGTAAAAATTATGTGGCACCAGGGCAGACAGAGCACGGATGGTATTATAATACCTACACAGGTATAGCAACTGGATTTAAATGTTATTCTAATAAAAAAATAGCAGAGCATCGAATTATGGTACTGGGACGTAAATTTCAACTAAAATGTGTTAATTTTTATTTGATACCTGATGGAGAACGAATTAAGGAATCCTCTATGTTTATAATACAAAAATAAAGCATAAAAACATTGACCTCTGGACATAATTATAATATAATTAATAGAAATACATAAAGGAGGTCAATGAAATGATTAAAGAAAAGCAAAGTTTATTGAAGGAAAAGTTGAAAACTATTCGTAGTGAAGTTGGTCATCAAAATGAAATTAAGCAGGAGATAGGTCGGGAGTTTAAAAACAGAAATTTATCTGCTCATAGGGCCGTTAATGTTTTTATGGGAATTGAATCCTTAGACACACTTTCTGATTCAGAAAAAGACCTTCGATTTTTATTTTTGTTTACGGATGCTCTAAATAAAGCGTTAAAGGATAAAGAATGCGAAATTAATCTAGAGGAGTATTTTACTAAACTTGAATATAATAAATGGATAAACTATCAGGAAGAAGTAGAATCGACAGATAATATTTTTCCTATAGTGTTTGAAGATGTGTATCAAATTGCCGAGCGTATTTGGCAGGCCACAATAACCGCTCAAAGGTTGGCAGAACTAGACACCGACAATGTGTTTTTGTATAATTTTTTAACGCAACGCAATCCTAAAATAACGGCGGCAGGGGTTAAAATTGACTTTGATAAGTATAGATCTTTTGAAATACAAGGCCGAATGTTATCTGGAGAACAATATCCAGACCATATAAAGATTAATATTTTGAATAATTATCAGGAAAAAATTAACTACAATAGTAAAACTAAAACGCTTACTATAGGGGAAGGTAGTATTATAAATATTTTCGATGGCTTTCATAGGAAGGTTGCAAACTCTTTAGCCGTAGAGCAAAATCCTGATATTAATTTTACTTGGGGATTGATAATAACCAATCTATCTGAAACTGCTGCGAAGGATTATATGATTCAAATAGATAAGCAGAAACCAATTCGGCGCGAACAAATCAAGGCGTGGGATTTAAGCAAGAAAGAAAATTTAGTTGTGAGTGTTGTTGCCGATGATAAAATTAGTAAATTAAATAAAGTAATGAAAGAGCAAGAAGCAGAAGTTAAGTTAGGTAAGGCACTTACTACTAAAAATATAGTTGCTACTGCTATAGCGGAAAATTATACGCTGGATGAAACAACTGATATTCGGGAACTAGGCAAATGGATAATTGAATTTACGGATTATCTTATGTCGTTATATCCCGAAGAATTTGTAATAGGTTCTGAAGTAGACAATCTTATTAATCATAAAAATATGTTTTATGCTTATATTGCTTTGTCTGCGAAACTAAGATATAATCTCAATTGGAAAGAAATACTAAAGAAAAAAATGGAATCTATTAATTTTGATAAAGAAAACATTTTATGGAGAGAGATGGGGATAACAAGTAATAAAAGAGCTAATAAAACTTTGAGGAATAAATTGTATAGATTATTAACGGAAGGGGTGTAAAGTTAATGGAGTTCATTTTTAAAGTTGAAAATGAAATCAAGCAAGATTTTCTTAGTAAAAAACCAATTGCTACAGCGGAAGCAAATTATCCCGTGTTACGTTTGGCAGACGATTATGAGGATTTAATTGGGAAATCTATTTATAATATGACTTATGCAGAGCTGCGAGAAATGATCGCGATGCAGTTTAGAAATACGTCTACCAAAACTATAATTAAGAACGTATCTGTATTAAAGAAGTATATTGATTTTTGTATTGAGCAAAATATAGTTGCCCACGGAGAAAACCGTTTAGCTATATTTACCGCAAAGGATGCAAAGGAGTTTGTTAATCGGCAAGCGTTAATATCTAAATTTGTCACTAAAGAAAAATTACGGGAATATCAAAATGTTTTATTTAATGAACAGGATAAGTTGTTATTAGAATTACCGTTTATTGGCGTTACGGGGAAGGGGCTTGAAGAAATTATCAATCTCACAATAGATGATATAGATGAAAAAAAGAGAAGACTTATTTTGAGAACGGACGAGGGCGAGGAAAGAATACTAGAAGAAATAGAATTATCAACGATTGCTTTAATTATGGATGCGTTCAAGCAAGAAACCTATGTAGAAAATAACGGAGAGATAACTAGTAACTTGCGAAGATCTGAGCCGAGAGAATTACAAATTAACAGGGTAGAAAATTACGTATTAAAAGTTCCGGGGCAAAAAAAGTATGAGAAGTTTACTGTTAATCTTCTCAATTCGCGCATGAAAAGGTTACAGAAATGGTTAGACAATAAGTATTTAACTTTTATATCTTTGAGAGATTCGGGAATGTTGCAAATGGCAATGGATATTTATAAAGAAAAAGGTGAAGTAACAAAGGATGATTATATAGATATTAGCGTAAGATTTAATTACGGCACAGGACAGCCTGATCGCTACTGGTATGTAATAAAAGCATTGTTTGAACAATACCAAGAAATATTGAAATAAGGGAGGTAGGGGATAATGTTTTATCCCCTCCGAGGGAATACAAAAATAAAAGTTGACATTTCGGAGATTTGTGGTATTATAGTATTGAGAAGGGATAAAAATGTTTAGGGGCAGTGCGCGGAGGTCTAAAGAGATATGAAATTATGGACTATTCATCCTACAATCGTGTGGGAATTGTTAAATAAACAAGGTTGTTATTACGGCGTTAAAGATTTTGTTTATGATGATGAAATGTTTTTAAGTGCATATGATTGGATGAAAAAACAACTGGTTATTAAAACAGGAATTTATAAAGAACATTATCCTGTATGGGCTTGGTACAAAAGACCAGATTTAAGATATTCAGGCCATTTAAGCAAAGGAACTAAAGGAGTTTTGATAGAATGTTATATAAATGAAGGGGATGTTTTGTTATCTAATTTTGAATTATGGCATTATGTTTTAAATTATTGGTATCTACCTATGTCCATGAAAGATATGCATAAATTTGAAAAAGAACTTAAAAGCAAGAGGTTGTCATATTATAAACAAAAACCCTTGCCCGAACCTTATAATAAAACTATCGAAGACAGTTGGCAAAGAATTTTTAATTTGGATTGGTATAAAAAAAATATTGCAGATAAAAAAATTCAAGCAGTGTTTTGGGAATTAAAATTAGACCAAGCAAAGAAAGTTAAAGAGTTCGTGGCAAAATAAAATAATATCAAATAAGTCTTTGATCTTTTATAAAAAAGCTTTGTTTGAATAGGAGGAAATTATAATGAATATTAAACTTATCCCTAAATATGAAATTGGACAAAAAATTGATGTGAAAGTATTTATTGATGAAAAGTTAGCTAGTACAAAACATTTTATTATAAACAATATTAAGGCCACTTATGACTTTGCATCTGAAGAAATAACATATGATTATGAATTAAGACTTGATGATGAGTTTGGGTATATTTATGGATGGTTTAAATTATCATAAATTCTTTATTCAGTTCAAATTTGAAAGGAGAAAAATCATGAGTAAGTTTAAAGTCAACGATAGAATTAAAGTTATTGTTAATTATCCTAGTGATGGTTGCATGGAAGTTGGCGCAGAAGGAATTGTTAGGGGAGTTGAGGAGGATGATTTTGAACCTGGAACATATAATTATGCTGTAGAATTTCTAACTTCTGAATATGGCGGTCATGATTGTGAAGGATTGTGTGCCGATGGTAAAGGTTGGTATCTTAGCGAAGATGAAATTGAATTGAGCGATAATGTAAGAATATTGGTATTTGATAATTATGAATTAAAGAGTTATCAAAGAGCATTAAAAGATGTAATAGATGAAATTCATATGAATGATTTATATCAAGAAGATAGAGAAATATTATTAGATTTATTAGGAAAGTTATCATAAATTCGGCAGTTGATTAAAATATTAAATTCTAGAAAGGCATAGATAAATTATGGATAAAGTATGTCCTATTGACAATAAAAGCGAATGTCATCTAGAAAGATATTTTAATATTGAAACTAATGAATGTAAGAAATGTGAATATTATTGGATGAACAAAGTAAGAATAGGTGAAGCAAAAATTATAAATTTAAAAAGATTAGATCAATTTACTCCTAGATTTGTTAATGAAGTAATAGGAGAGTAGAGCAACATGAAATCCGAAATCAAAAAAATCTTATTCATCCTTCTCATATCAGCTATCTTAACACTATGGGCAATAGACCAGACCGCCGTATATTCCAACAGCAGACAAAGAAAACCTGCCGCAGATTTGATTTTAGAGGGGGCTAGGCACGAAGTTAAGAATCAAGTGCGCTATGATGCCTCTTATGCCATTCTTGTTTTCCCTGGCGGCGATGTATCTTCAGGCGTAGGGGCATGTACTGATTTAGTGATAAGAGCATTGCGAAATGCCGGATTAGATTTGCAGTTGTTTATGCATATTGATATACAAGAAAATCCTGAATATTATGGTATTAAAAATCCTGATTATAGCATTGACCATAGACGAGCCGTAAACCAAATGCTATTCTTTGATTGTTATTTAGAGTCACTTACTTTAGAAGTGATAGGACATGAGAAGCAGTGGCAATATGGGGATATTGTTTATTGGCGCACAGGCGATGATTTGCACACAGGTATAATTTCTGACAAGAAAAATAGTAAAGGTGTTCCTTTAGTGATTCACAACAGCGTTGGGCGTGGGGCGAAAGAGGAGGATGTGTTGTTGAAATGGAAGATTGTGGGGCATTATAGGTATTAACAAAATACAATTTGGAGGTAAAACTTAATACAATTACTTTACGAATATAATGGTATCACAATGATAGGTGGTGTAAATGACACTTAATCGTATTGAAACAAGACAGGCAATGAGGTTAGCCCACAAGCTACGAAGAGAAGCGGCAGAAAGATGGAAGTGTGAGTCAAAAGATATTTCTTTCGGGTGTTGTTTGGAGCAAGCCTATAAGGAGATTAAAGAACGTAAGGCAACAACAAAAAAAATACATAAAAGAAGAAAAATAAACTTAGCACCGTTTTTGTTTTTACTAATTTCGAGCTTGATTATTATCTTAGTTCTTGGGACAAACACTATAAACAACCGTTATCAAAACACTATTTATTTAGCCGTAGAAGAAAATAAAAGGTTACTAAAAATAATAAATACACATGGAGAAAGGGTTCAGGAAATACGGGATCTACATGCAGGAGAAGTTGCAGAACTATATGATTGTATTGGTATTTTGGAAGAATTGCTGTTTTATCGTATAAATACATATTCGGTTGCGATTAATAACCAGGGAGCAAATATGAAGATACATACCCCTTCAGGTTTTACTGCGGATGATTTAGAGCGAGCTTGGAAGGCTCTAAGCGTTAAAGGCATGTATGGCACCGGTGAGTATTTTGAAAAGGCAGAGCAACTGTACGGTGTTAATATGGTTTTCCTTTCGGCGCTAGCCTATCACGAAAGCAGAGGTGGTTTGTCTAAAATAGCAAAAGACAAAAATAATTTATTTGGTTGGGGAGCGTATGATCGAGATCCTTATAGGTATGCTTATAATTTCCCCACAAGAGAAGAGGGGATAAATCATGTAGCAAGAGAAATTGAATCACAGTATTTAAGTCGTGGTCTAGATACTCCGAGGGCAATGAATATTTTATACGCAAGTGATCCTCTGTGGGCCTACAATATAAGTAGAGTAATGAAACTTATTGTACAGGCTGCCATAGACAAGCCGGAAGAAATGTTAAGTTATGAATGGAGGACGATGAGATAATGCTTAAATCAGAAGTTCCAATAGAGATAGCATTAACGGAACCTGAATTTAAAGATGCGCTGGATGATTATGAAAGAGCAAAAAATATTTTTCAAGAAGCAACTGGCGATGCTATTGATGAAGCGGTTTACTATTTAAATTCTGCGGAAGCGAGGTTGATGCGGATAATAAAAGCACATAAATTAGCAATACAAATATAAAAGTAGGGGAGAGGAAATAATGTGTCGAAGTTATACATACAAGGGTTTGATAATTTACGAAAATGATAAGGGTTCGCGGTTTGATTCTCCTTATTTCTCAATAGTTAATCCAAAAAGATTTGATGAGAAAGGCAAAATGTTTCATTGCCATACCGTAAGCGAAAGTAGTGCCCGAAAGATAGCGGATTGTTTTAGTAAGTTATTGCACACAGGTACAGCAGCAAAATATAGTTTAAACATAAGAAACAAATGCCTGCGCTTATTGGGGCAGAAAGTGATAATGCGATGATTAATAAGAATAGTTTAATAATTTTATTGATGCTATACCAAGTGCTTATTGATTATCATGGCTGTAAAAAGGAAGAACTTTTGACCGAAGGGCAGAATAAGAAATTAAATGAAATAATGAAAATAAAGTTGAGTAAATATCAAGGTAAACTTAAGGAAAAAGATTTGTTAATAAATTTGTTTAAGCAGTACCTTAAAAAACTATAGAAGGGATTGAAAATGTTCACCATTGTAATTTTGTTAGTTATATTTGTATTTCTTGTGGGTTGGGGAATGGATTTGAATAATAATAGGTTATTGTAATGAAATTTTAGTTTTATGCTGAAAAAGGAGAATTTCTAAAATGAAGATACTTAGAAATATTCAAGTACCTACGGGGAACATTCTTGTAGTTCAAGGTGAAAAGGGAATGTTAGAATGTCTTTCTTTAGGCGATTATGGTAAAGATATTAATTTAAAAGCGGATTTTATGAATCTTGAAAGAGAAATTGATAAAGTAACTCATACTAAAATGTTACCGCTAGAAGAAAAATGGGTTATTACTATCTCTACTCAATATGGATGTTCTATTGGTTGTAATTTTTGTGATGTTCCTAAAGTTGGGCCAGGGAAAAATGCAACATTTAAAGATTTGATTAAGCAAGTTTTAACCGGAATAAAGTTACATCCTGAAATTCAATTTACTAAGAGATTAAATATTCACTTTGCAAGAATGGGAGAGCCAACTTTTAATCCCAATGTTTTAGATGCTACCAAATGGTTTAAAGAACATCTTGACCATGAGTTTAAAATTCATCCTGTAGTTTCAACTATGATGCCCAAGAATAATGAATGGTTAAAAACTTTTATACATACTTGGATGAGAATAAAAAATAGATTATTACAGGGTGAAGCTGGATTACAATTAAGTATTAACTCAACTTGTGAAAATGAAAGAAATCTTATGTTCAACAATAAGGTTTTAAAATTAGAACAAATTGCAAAAATAATGGAAGGCATTGTACCAAGTGGTAGAAAAATCACGCTTAACTTTGCTGTTGCAGATTATGATATAAATCCTGACATATTGTTAAAGTATTTTGATCCTGATGATTATTTAATTAAACTTACTCCTATGCACAAAACCATTACGGCGGAAGAAAACAACATAAAAACTAAGGGGGATTATACAACCTTTTATCCTTATAAAGAGTATGAAGAAAGTTTAAAAAAATCAGGGTATGATGTATTGGTATTTATTGCTTCTGAATATGAAGATTTGGGTAGAATTACATGCGGGAATGCAATTTTGGCAGGTACATTGCCAGAGTGTCCTTATCAAGAACTGAAAGGAGATGGTTGAAGGAGGTAATTACTAAATAATAAATATATGGATTATATATCGTATATTTAATGAAAATATTGTTATAGAATTTGGATTTGATCATGATGTGAAAGGAGAAAATTAATATGGATATGGGGTTAGCATTTGGATTAACATTTTTGGGTATGGGAATTGGTGTTGGTTTTATAATTCATGGTTTTAATTTTATTACTATTCATAAGCACTATTATAACTATAAAAAAGAAAATTAAAATATAAATCGGCTAATTTATTAAAATTAAGGAGGATGTTTTTATGAAAGTTATTATTAGAGATCTTGATGAAGCTACCGGGTTTGAGTTTGGTGAATTTGAAGTGTCTGAAATAGAAGCATTAATTAGGTTATTTAAAGAACATGGTGGTTATTATGATGGTAATACTTTAACTTATCACTCTTCTCAATTTGTGCCAGAGGAAAAGTATTTTGAAATTATTGTTACGATAAGTTAAAATAAAACGTCCATTTTATTTTAACTTGAAAGGAGAAAAGTATGAAAACAATAGATTTACAACAAGAAAATATCAAGCATTTATTAAAACTTGTTGAAGAAAATCCCGAACTAGAAATTATGCCAATGGTAGATACCGAAATTGTTTGTGATGATAGTTATAATTGGTGGGCAGGGAGTTGGGGTAAGGCGGAAGTTGAGGAATGTTGGTTTAGTGACGAAAGGATTTATTTTAAATCACAAGATTATGATGAATTGATTAATGACAAAGCAGATTTAATTTGGAATGATAATCAAAATTTAGAAGATAGCGAACTTCTAAGAAAAGCAAAAGAAATAATTGATGCTTATGATTGGCAAAAAATGATTGTTGTTAGAATTGAATTACCATAAATCTAATTGAACGTTTAATTATAAAAATCAAAGGAGGAGCAAAAACATGAAACCCAAATTTATCGTGAGTGAACCCTACGTCATTTGTCTTATGGTGGATAGGAAACTAAACAAGAAATTTAAAGGTATCGCCAAATGTTTACCTGGTGATGTTTTCAGCGAAGAAAAGGGCAGAAGAATTGCTCAACTGAAGGCTGAAAGTAATAGGGAAATGTATAGAATTAGAAGAGCGTGGAGTGCTCTGAAACATATTAATAAGTATGCAGATATATTTGCGGATGAACTACATAATAGGGTTGATATATATAGAAGTAATTTAGAAAAGAAGAGAGAAGAATTGAGGGAGTTAACTGTATAAAAATAAATTTTTAAAAGGAGAATAATTATGATTCAACGTATGAAATGTAACTGTCCAGTAGTTTATTTTAAAACTGTAAGTGAATGTGGCAATACCCTGTCGTTGGAGTCTAATTTCGGTGGGAAAAACAAGGATAACGAAAGTCTTGAAATTGCTAGAGAAAGATATGGCGAAGATACTAATGTGGAAGTTTTATATTTAGCAATAAACGATAATGATCCCGATGATAATGGATTATGTGTTGGACTTACCATAGAACAAGCAAGAGAACTTGCTATGTCATTAAATAGTATGTGTGATTATATAGAAGGAAAATCATCATAGAAGTTTTCTTTTATTAAGTTACGAAAGGAGTAGATACATATCGCTATCATTAAAAAATTACCTAGAAAAGAGCGCAGAAGCAACTGGAGAAAGTTGTGGAGAGAAGAAAAGTTTGAGGGCGAAACCAGGAGTGAGAGGCGTAGGAATTTTTATAGTGCCTGGGAGAGGTTTAAATAAATACGCTATATATTTATTATTTATACCATATATAGTGTAAATATTATGATCAAAGAGCCGTTTTATTAAAATAAAAGTGTGGTGGTTGCTTGATTGATTATCAAATAAAGCAAATACCATTCGCGCTTGCTAAAGAATACATACATAAATATCATTATTCGCGAGGAAGTCACAATGGCGCAAGTCCATGTTTCGGATTGTATGATAATGATAATTTAATTGGATGTATGATGTTCGCCACGCCTTGTAGTGAGGCAGTAAGAGCAAGTGTGTTTGGGAAAGAGTATAAGAATCACGTAACCGAATTGCATAGACTACACATATTAGATTGCACACCTAAAAACACGGAAAGTTGGTTTATATCAAGATGTTTGAAGTTACTAAAACAAATAAAACCTCAAATATGGGCGGTTCTTAGTTTTAGTGATATGACAGAGGGGCATGAAGGAATCATCTATAAAGCAACCAATGCTTATAGATTAGGGGCTACAGGAAAAAGTAAATTTTACATAGATCAAGAGGGAAGATTAAGACATCCTAGACAATGCGGGGTTAATATCACAACCGAAGCAGCTCGTCAGCTGGGATGGGAACCTGTAATGAGAGAAGTAAAAAACAGATATTTATGGTTATTGCCAGATAATAAAAAACACAAAAGGGAATTGATTATACTTTGTAAATATAAATTGATATAAACGAAGATGGGGGTTGACTAATTCATATAATAAGTTATAATTATTTTACCATGTTAATTAAAAACGACCGCATAATATCTGAATTTGAAACCAATTATGTTAAAAAAACTAAGAACAGAAAGAAATGTTTTGTTTGTAATAAACTAATTCAAGAACGAGAAAGGGTTATGGTTTATAAAATAAAAGAAGAAAAGTATTATCCCATGAAGGGGATTATGAAATTTGTAAAGTGGAAATTTTGTCATATTGAGTGTAGAGATAAATAAATTAAATAAACTATTACATTTTACAAATATAATAGTTTGCATAGAACCTAATTCTATTTTAATTTGAAAGGAGATAGTTTATTTTGCCACTTCCTAAACCTAAAAAAGATGAAGACAAAGATGATTTTATCAGCAGGTGTATGGGTGATGATGTAATGAATGATGAGTATCCTGATACTTCACAACGCAGGGCTATATGTGAAACTCAGTGGGAAGAGAAAGATAAATAAAGGAGTAATTATGAAAAATGAAGGCTGGACGTTAAGCGATTTAATGGGAGAATTGATGGTAAGAGGGATTGACATTGATAATGTCTCAGATTATGAAATTCAACGCGTATTAGATTATTCAAGACCAGAATGGGCGGCAGATGAAATTTTGAAAAGGTTTTAATCAATATCTGATATTGTATTAACTTGAGATTGGAGAAGTAAATTATGTTATATCAAGCATATTTCGATGGTAGTAATGATATAAAAAAACAACAATCTAAGGTTGGAGGTTTTATTTTATCACCAAATAATGAAATAGTATTTAAGTTTTCTCATAAAATCAACCATGAAAAAGGATCGCATAGAGTTGAATACGAGAGTTTATTATGGACTTTAAGATATGCAAACAGATTAGGTATAAAAGCAATAAAAATTTGCGGAGATTGTAAATCAATTATTGATCACGTAAACAATAATGCAAAAATAAATAATTGTATTAAGAAGAGAAATAAATTTGATAAACTTTCTAACAAAATGGATGTTTGCATTGTAGAATGGATTCCAAGAAAGAAGAATCATATTGCTAACTACATGAGTAGGAGAAATAGCAAAATCGAAAAAGTTTTTAAAATAGAATTACAAAAATAATTTTAGTATGTGTGGCAAATTGGAGGGAGATACATATGTCACGAAAACTAGCCAGCGTCCAAAGAATTTTAGAAATTAATCCTATTGAAAAAGCAGATGCGATTGAAGTATGTAAAGTGCTTGGATGGGAAGTTGTGGTTGCCAAAAAGGATAATTTCAAAGTTGGAGATTTGGTTGTTTATATTGAAATTGACTCTATTGTACCCGATAGACCAGAATTTGAGTTTTTGCGCAACCGGAAATTTAGGATTAAAACCATTAAATTACGTGGTCAAGTTTCACAAGGTTTGGTAATGCCAATGTCTATTCTTCCTATCGGAAAGTATAAAGAAGGAGATGATATTACAGAAGATTTAAACATAAAGAAGTACGATCCCCAGGCCGATGCAGAACGAAAATTAATGGAGCAAAAGTTGGCACATACAAATAACAAAATACATAAGTTTCTGTCTAGGTATCCTTGGTATCGCAAACTTATCTTTAAACCTAAGAAAAGTAAATTTCCTGGCTTTATTAAGAAAACGGATGAGGATAGAATTCAATTATTTCCAAGGATTTGCGAAGAAGAAAAGGATACTTTATTTCAAATTACTGAAAAGCTAGATGGGCAATCAGGCACTTACTTTCTTTTAAAGACTCCTAAAAAATGGTATCAATTTGGCAAGAGTGCGTATACTTTTGGCGTATGTAGTAGAAATCTTCATTTACCTAAAGAAGACAATAGTTCTTATTGGACTATAGCCAAACAATACAATATCAAAGGTGTTCTTGAATCTCTTATAGGTAATGAGCAATACGTAGTTTTGCAAGGTGAAATTATTGGCGGCAACATTCAAAAAAACAAATATAAAATTAGCGGATATGATTTTTATGCTTTTAATCTAATTTATCCTAATAGGAAAATGGAAAATAAACAGATGCAAGAATTATTAAACCCCTTAAATATCAAAACAGTTCCAGTTCTTGATATAGGATTTAAACTTAAAAATACTATTAAAGATATGGTCGAATATGCAAAAGGTAAGTCTACATTATTAGATGAATTGCGCGAGGGTATAGTTGTTAGAAATTATGAGAAGGACATTTCTTTTAAAGTAGTTAATCCTGACTTTTTATTAAAGTTTGGAGATTAAAAATCGAAGGAGAACTTATGAAAGAAGATAACGAAAAGAAATTTAATTTAATCAAGGGCGGCAAACAGGACGATCATGAGGAAGAAGATATGTGTCCTGATTGCCGGATAAGATTCGAGATTGTAAATTTAATGACCAATAATGTTTTAAATAATGAAATGACCCTAAAAGAAGCTCTTAATGCAACTTATCAGATTGCTTTTGACTTTGGGATTCAGGATTTTTTGATACAAGATATAAGAATAAAAGAGCGTTTGTTGGCAGAAATGAATGGTTTTGAGGATGATGATGAAGATGATGAATAGATAGATTAAATAAGGTTTGATTTGATAATAAAAATAAAGGAGTTAATCATGTTAAGTATACATATGGTTAAGACCGACAAATGTTGCTATATAACTGATTGTATAGCGACAGAGGGATATGATTGGAATTATCATCGCAGTGTTTTAAAAGATATATTATTTGATGGAGAAAAACCAACAACAACTTTTTGTCCTAATTGGCTAATGATTAAACAATATCCTCAAACTATTCAACAATTTGAAAAAGTTCCTGCTGTCAATCGTAGATATGAATTAAACGATAATGAATTAGCTTCGGAAAAATTACCAAATATTATTAAGTATGAGGATAAAGATAATTTTGATGAAAATATTTTTTATTTATATGAATATAAAGAAGATAAGCAAGAACCAATTCTTGTAGATGTTGAACATGAAATTAAAATAATAATGGAAGTAAAAAACTTTGAATTACCGTCAGTAATAAATTATAAAGCAATTAAAAAAGATTTTATTTCAGACAAAGAATTTGAGATTACTAACCAAGATGTAAAACATCAACTATTTGATAAAATAATATTTCCAGAAATAATGTTGCATACAAGGCCAGCTTCTTTATCTTCATATCAGGTATATTGTTTAGTTAGGCAATATGTTAAAGATAATATTGACAATAAAGTTGCTAGGATTACATCAGACTATGATTTTTGCTTTACTGTTAAAAAAATAATTCCCTTATTGGAACCAGAAACAATAAGTTATCAAAATATATTTGCTAGAACTAAAAGAGAAAGAAGTAAAATACATTATAAAACACATAGTTTTAAAGAAGTTACTATATTTGAAATGACTCATGCTCAGTCAAAATATCAAGGTTATACTGTTATAAATCCCATTTATGCAGATAATGAATTAGAATTAAAAAATAAAATTGATGAATTTTTATATAATCTCATTACAATTATCAATAGACCTTTAGAATTATGCTCGAATTGTAATGGGACTGGTTATATGGGCGAAATTAAAAAGTTTAATCAAAAAGATGTAGTTTAACCAAAGTCCAAATCCATTAAAAGTTTGATCCAAAGGATTGTTTTATATGAATACCATAAGAATACAAATAAAATTGTTTTTATTGGGAGTGATGAATTTAGTAGATTGGGCTTTGACAGAATGGGGAATAAGAAAGGGATTGTATATAGAGGGCAATAAACTTATGTTATGGTTAATGGAGATAAATTTGTTTAGAGTTTATAAATTAGGCTTAGTATCATTGTTGTTATTGTTTGTGTGGTTTATGGTGCGCTATAAGAAAGTTGGCATAGGTATAGTGAGGATAATAAATGTAGTTGTAATAGTTTATATAGGGTTAATGATTTATCATGCGCATTTGTATAGTATCGTAAGTTAAAATCAAAGAATCGTTTTATATTAACTTAAAGGGGAAAATAATATGAAAGACTTGAAAGAAAAATATCTTGCAATTGCAATAAAATCATTACAAGAAGATGAATGGATAGAAAAATATTATATGGATGGATCATATCATTATTTTAGTCCTACATATGGTAAGATTCAATTTTGTGCATCTTTTTATGATAATTCTCTTGATGTATATATAAACAAAGAATGGGTAATGAAACTTTCTTCAGCCAATCCTTTTTCGAGCTTTAATAGAGAGGTAAGAAAAATGAGGAAAAGAGCGGGAGAAAGACGATGGAACGAGCATAATGATAAATATCATAAAGCTTTGCAGAAAGGATTGGAGGATATTTATTTATTAAATTTATAAAAAACTTTAGAAAGGAAAAATAATGTTTACTAAAATAAAAGATTTATATTATAGTTTTATAACTGGTATAGCAAACATAATAAACTGGTGGCCTATCATTTGGAATGACCGTGATTTTGACCACAGTTATTTTCATATTGTTATGCTACATAAACTCAAAAACATGGAGAAGTTTTTTAGAAGTGATTATACTTGGAGCGCAGATGCAATTGAAAATGCTAATGATATTAAACATGCTGTGGAGCTGCTTCAAAGAATTGTAGATAATGTTTATATGGAAGAAGCATTAAAACCATTTTATGAAAAATATCCAGATTATGAATTCGATCTTAAAACAGAACCTTGCCCCGATAATCCAAATTTAAATCAATTAATAGATAACGATACAGAAGATCAAAAAGATTTGATGTTGGCATGTTTTAAGAACGAAGAAAAATTAAGAGAAAAAGATTATGATAGGTTTTATCGTTTTATAAGAAAACACATTCAAGAATGGTGGGACTAATTATATGCCTCTAACCCAACAATATAAACAATTTAATGTTACATTTGAAGAAACTGATCGAAAATATAACCCTATGACCAGGACGATAAAAGTTTATGCACATGACGAATATCACGCCAGAAGTCTTGTTACAAGTGAATTTGATTTTTACAGGCTGGATAAATCATTGCAGATTAGAGTTCCGACAGGTAAGCATATTAAAATTATAAAAATAGAAGAAATAAAAGAAAAGAAAACAAGGAAGAAGAAAGGAAAATAAGTATGAAAATAGAGCAACTGCATGGGATTAATAAATACAAACCATGCCCTAAATGTAATAGTGCGGAACATTTGACTATTCGTGATTATGATCCGATTTGGCACGATGGTGAAGTTTGGTGTTCAAGGTGTAATGAATTTGTTAGGACATATGATGCAGGTTAAATTGTTACGAAATTTCTCTTTGATCTTATCTTAGAAATGGAGGACAAATTAGCTGACTGAAAAAAGACCAATGAGTATCTTTGCCGGAAAAGACAATGAATTATTACCCATATTGATTGATATACATAGCGATAACAATAATCCTGTGATCCTTGATTGTACTTATAACAAAGGAACTATGTGGAAGGGCATAATGCACCATTATAATGTTACAACAATGGATATAGACGAATCTTATAAAGTTGATTATGTTGCTGATTTTAGAAATATGCCGTTTAGCAATAAATCTTTTGATATCATAATATTTGATCCGCCACATTTGCCTACAAATGCTGCTACAGAAAATAGTTCTAAGATATGGGAAGAAAGATATGGAATTAATAATAAATCAGGAATGGGAAGAGATGGAGATAATGTTTCAGAAATGTTTTTACCATTTTTATTAGAGGCTAAACGCATATTAAAAGACGGGGGTATTGTTTTAGCAAAAATATCAGATATCATACATAACCATCGGTATCAATGGCAACATATTGATTTTATAAGTGCCGTTAAAAAAATAAATATGACACCCTGCGATATGGTAATAAAAGCAGACCCTTCTGCTGGCAATTTAAAATCAAGCAAATGGAAAAATATTAAACACTTTAGAAAATGTCATTGTTATTGGATTGTGGCAAGAAAATCAAGTCGCTGTGAATCAAAAAATAAAACCATGAGGTGTTTTGAATGACACTAAACAAAGCACACTGGACATTTCCATATTTTAAACAAAGAATGACTAAAAAAGAATGGAAACAGATTTTATTAAATGAAGAAGATACAATTGTTTATAAAGGAAATATAGTTAAATTAAAAGTCAACAATTTGGGGTGCGGGGTAGTAGAAGTTTATAAGGACATAAATTAAGTTTGAACCAAAGGCTGATTTGGTGTTAATTTATATTATAGAAAGGAGATACATATATAGTTTATAATGTCTTTAAAAGATTTGGTAAAACAAAGTTATTATTATACTAAAAATGGAATGTTGTTGCATGGAGATTGCTTAGAATGGATGAAGAAAATACCAGATAAATCTATCGATATGGTTTTAGCAGATTTGCCGTATGGGACTACTGCATGTAAGTGGGATACGGTTATTCCACTAGATAAATTGTGGAAGCAATATGAAAGAATAATTAAAGACGATGGCGCAATGATATTCACCGCAAGTCAACCATTTACTAGTATATTAGTAATGAGCAATCTAAAACTTTTTAAGTACGAATGGATTTGGGAAAAGAATGTATCAAGTAATTTTATGCAATATAAATTTATGCCTGGTAAAAAACATGAAAACGTTTTAGTGTTTTGCAAAAATAAAACAAAATATAATCCTATCATGGAAGAAAAGGCACCATCGTCTATTGAAAGAATGAAATATAAATATCAAGACCGAAAACAATCTGAACATTATAAGAGCGACATTTCAAAAGATACTTCAAAACGCGAAGAAATGAAATATCCAACATCTGTAAAAAAATTTAATAGAGAGGTAGGAATGCACCCAACTCAGAAACCAGTAGCACTCTTTGAGTACTTGATAAAAACATACACTAATGAAAACGAAATAGTCTTAGATAATGCTGCCGGAGTATGCACAACAGCAATAGCCTGTGAGAACCTTAATAGGAAATGGATATGTATTGAATTAGAAGAAGAGTACTGTAAAAAATCAGTTAAACGAATTGAGGAGCATATATTACAAAAATAATAGTTATATTAGAGGTGATTATTTGATTGAGTTAAATAATTTTTATATAGGCGAATCAGTTAATTTTATGAGAAAATACATACCGGATGGGTTTGTAGATTTAACAGTTACATCACCACCATACGATAATTTAAGAGACTATAAAGGATTTATTTTTGACTATCAAAATATATTTAAAGAATTATATAGAGTAACCAAAATAGGGGGGGTTGTTGTTTGGGTGACAGGTGATGCAACAGTAAAAGGAACTGAAACAGGAACCAGTTTTAATCATGTTTTGTTTGCTAAAGGAATTGGATTTAATTTACATGACACAATGATATATGAAAAATCAACAAGCCCTTTTCCCGAACACACAAGATACAATAACCTTTTTGAATATATGTTTGTTCTTAGTAAGGGAAAGCCGAAAACATTTAATCCAATTAAGATACCTTGTGAATCTTATACGGGAAGAAAACCTAAAAAGGATGGTGGTTATAGACAAAAGGATGGTAGTTTAAAGCCAGCAAACTATGAGACAAGAAAGCCTACAAAAACTAAAGGTAATATATGGAGATACAAAGTAGGTATGGGACAAACAACCAAAGATAAAATTGCTTTTAAACATCCAGCGCAATTCCCCGAAGACCTTGCACAAGACCATATAATTAGTTGGACTGATGAAAATGATATTGTTTTAGATCCTATGTGCGGAGCGGGTACTACCTGCAAAATGGCATGGTTAAACAATCGCAATTTTATAGGTATTGACATGAGTCAAGAATACATTAATGAAATTTGCATTCCAAGACTAGAAATGTATGGTTGGAAGCAGCAGAATAAAAAAATAAATACAAACATATAAATGTTAAGATTTCTTAACATGAAAAACGAAGAAAGCAGGAGTATGAGCGAGAATGAAAGAGTTGAGTTTGTATAAAATACACGTTTGATTTTAATTTTTAGGAAAGGTGATTAACATGTA
>Ga0265293_10002984_pt1 | contig 32419 bp, 27 predicted proteins | sample Munlanlewell138R_FD_192505 | JGI IMG/M metagenome (GOLD analysis project Ga0265293, IMG submission 192505) | Leachate microbial communities from a municipal landfill in Southern Ontario, Canada - Leachate well 138R | ecosystem: Engineered > Solid waste > Landfill > Unclassified | place: Canada... | reverse complement strand
GTGAGAAGTGAGCGGTGAGAAGTGAGTGGTGAGAAGTGAGCGATGAGAAGTGAGCGGTGAGAAATGAGCGGTGAGAAGTGGACGGCGAGTGGCGAAAGGAATGCTGCGGGCTTTAGGCGGCATTCACGAGGCAACTGCTGCCGGAAATAAACTGCGGGTTTTTGAAAATAGATTCAGAATATTGAATTCCCCACATGCAGAATCGAATTATCAACTGGGCGAGATCAATAGCAACACCACTAAAGCCCCGGCAGCATAAAAGAATATTTATATTAAAACCTCTTTTAAAATTAGTGCTATGTGAAATTTTTCTACTTTTAGGCCACAAATCTACCGGTCATGTACAAGTATAGATTATTGCTCGTGTTGTGCATCTTTATCACCACAGAAGTGTTTGGTGCCGGCGACAACGTGCCGGAGGGCGCGCGCTCGGCAGCTATGGGCGGCGCCTCGGTAGCGCTGGCCGACTTTTGGTCGCTGCAAAACAATCAGGCCGGGATGGCCTGGCAACAGCATCTCACCGCAGGCGCTTATTACGAAAACCGTTTTCTGGTAAAAGAGCTTAGCCTTAAATCGGCCGGCGCTGTGCTGCCGGTGCGCTATGGCGTATTTGGCCTCAAGGTTTCACATTTTGGATACGAACAATTCAACGAGAGTAAGTTTGGATTGGCGTATGCCCGGAAGCTCTCGGAGCGCTTTGCCGTTGGCGTGCAGCTCGATTACCTCCATACTGCCGTCGGTGGCGATTACGGATCGCACGGCGCCATCACTTTTGAGATCGGTTTATTGGCACGTATCGACGACCACCTGAGCCTGGGAGCGCATGTGTATAATCCCATCAGCGCGCAAATGGCCGATTATGCCGACGAGCGAATTCCGGCAGCATTCAGGCTGGGAGCCGCCTATGCTTTCGACGAAAACCTTACCATTACTGCGGAAGCCGAAAAGCAATCCGATTTTGATGTTAATATAAAAATGGGTATCGAATACCGCCTGATGCCGCAGCTTTGTGTACGTGGCGGCATTGCCACCGATCCTGCGCTTTATTCGTTTGGATTTGGGGTGCTGCTGGGCAATCTTCAAATCGACATCTCGTCATCAATCCACCAAGTGCTGGGCTATTCGCCACAGGTGGGGTTGATTTATCATTTTAAATAATCATTTTGCGAAAGCTAAAAATACATAGCATTTGTGGCTTTAACTTCCGGTGTTGGCTGTTGGTTGTGATAATGGCCATCCTGACCATGCAACCGGCGAAGGCTCAGCAACCAACGGGCACACTTAAAGAGCGCGAAGAGCTGATCAGCATGATCGAACAGATGGCCGAACGCACCGAGGCAGAACTTGACTACAGCGACCTGCTCGATGCGCTTTATCTGCTGCAACAAAATCCCATCAACATCAACTATGCTACCTATGATGAGCTGAAACAACTGTTTTTCCTCACCGACATTCAGGCACATCAAATCGTCAACTATCGCCTTCAATATGGTTTGCTGGTGAGCCTTTACGAACTGCAGGCCATCGAAGGTTTCGATAGCGACCTCATCGCGCTGATGGAGCCTTTTGTAAAAGTTTCTGCCGAGAAACCACGGCTGGATATGCGCCCGGCAACGATCCTGAAATACGCCCGGCACGATCTTTTTCTGCGCTACGCCCGCACACTCGAAGAGCAGGAAGGCTACCGCCCGATGAGCGATTCGGCAAAACTGGAAAAACCCAACGGATATTATGCCGGCAGCCCCGACAGGCTCTATGCCCGCTATGGTTTTAATTACCACAACCGCATACGCGCTGGCATTACTGCCGACAAAGACGCCGGCGAGGAATTTTTTAAAGGGTCGCAGCCCAATGGTTTCGACTTTTATTCGGCTTTTGCCTACGCTGCCGATCTGGGCGCGATAGAGCAACTTGCTGTGGGCGACTACCACCTGGAGTTTGGCCAGGGGCTGACGCTCTGGAGCGGACTATCTTTCGGAAAATCGTCGGATGCTGCCTCGGTGGTGAAAAACCAGCGGCGCATCCGCCCCAACACTTCCGTGAACGAAAATCTTTTTATGCGTGGCGCAGCGGTGACCACACGCATCAAAAACCTGCGGTTTACCGGTTTTTATTCCAGCAAAAAAATCGATGCCAACATCGGCGAGGTGGATACCCTGAGCCAGGAGATACAATTTGTGACCTCACTGCAGCAAACCGGCTATCACCGCACACAGGCCGAGCTGGCCGACCGCCACGCCATTCGCGAAACACTCTTTGGCGGACGCGCCGAATGGAGCCCCAAAACCTTGCGCATCGGCGCCACCATCTACAAAACACAACTCGACAAGCCGCTGCAGAAAACCAACCAGCTCTATCAGAAATTCTATTTTTCAGGGACAGAAAATCTCAACTATGGCTTCGACTACAACCTGGTGATCGACCGGTTTCAGTTTTTTGGTGAGGTGGCTGGCAGCGAAAATGGTGGCAGCGCTTTCCTGGCCGGCCTGCAGGCAGCGCTTCACGCGCAGGTGGCGCTCTCGTTGTTTTACAGGGATTATGGTGTTAAATATCAAAACCTTTACAGCAATGCCATCGGCGAAAGCAGCAACAACCAGGGCGAACGCGGGCTGTATGCAGGATTGCGCGCCGACCTCACGCGACGATGGAGCTTTTCGGGTTATGCCGACTTTTTTAGTTTCCCGTGGCTGCGCTACCGCGTCGATTTTCCATCGCATGGCGCCGAATATCTGGCGCAGCTCGACTTCAGAATGTCGCGCGAGGTGGAGATGTATTTCAGATACCGCTACGACAACAAGCAATACAATGCAGGCAGCGAGAGTGCGTTGCGCAAAACTGACGACATTGTAAGGCAAAACTTTCGTTTTAATATTGCCTACACCATCCTGCCCGGCCTAACGCTCAAAAGCCGCCTCGAATACATGCTTTACGACAACACCGCCGGCAGCCGCTCCGATGGTTTCCTGATTTATCAGGATCTCCTCTTTCGCCCCGAAGGAAAGCCCTACGACATCAGCCTGCGCTACGCCCTTTTCGACACCGACAACTACGACACACGCATTTATGCTTACGAAAACGACGTGCTTTATGCCTTTTCCATCCCATCTTATTATTACCAGGGAAGCCGTTTTTATTTATTAATAAAATATGAAATCACCAACAACATCGATGTGTGGCTGCGGCTGGCACAAACCGCCTGGAACAACCGCGAAGTGGTGGGAACGGGATTGGATGCATCGCAAGGTAACACGCGTACGGAAATAAAAGCGCAGGTAAGGGTGAAGTTTTGATCTTTATCAGCGTACGATGAAACTATTAGCTCTTGCGTACAAATCCCAAAAATCAATAAAGCAATTTCCAAATAAATTTCAACAGCTAAAATCTCAATAACCAAACTGCTCAGCGTTTTGGAATTGTTTACACCGGCTACCGACGGTTGGAATTTGGGTTTGCGCACTAAATCCCAAAAATCAATAAAGCAATTTCCAAATAAATTTCAACAGCTAAAATCTCAATAACCAAACTGCTCAGCGTTTTGGAATTGTTTACACCGGCTACCGACGGTTGGAATTTGGGATTTATTTGGAACTTGGAATTTGAGATTTGGAATTTCTCTCTTGAGAAGTCTCCCTTAAAACCGCCGCAGGGTCTGCTGTACCGATGAAAGGTAGGAGCCGCCGAAAAGATTTACATGAACCAAAAGTGGATACAGGTTATAAATGGGAAGCCGCTCGTGGTAGCTGCCCGGCAATGGATTGTGGCTGTAATAGCTTTCGTAAAAGCGGCTGCCGAAACCGCCAAAAAGTGTGGACATGGCGATGTCGATTTCGGGATGGCCATAATAAACCGCCGGGTCGATGAGGCAGGCAGAGCCGTCGGAGCCGGTCATAAAGTTGCCGCTCCACAGGTCGCCATGCAAAAGCGAAGGCGTGGCCGGCGGAAATATTTCGGGCAACCGCACATAAAGCCTGTCGAAAGCAGCCACGTCGCTGCGCCCCATGCGGCCATTGTCGCGTGCCAGCACCACCTGCCGCTGCAGGCGCTCTTCGATAAAAAACGTTACCCAATCGGAGTGCTGATCGTTGTGCTGCCAGAGCGATCCCATGTAATTGTCGTGATCCAGGCCAAACAGCTCTGCGTGGTGCTGGTGCAACTGTGCCAGTCTTTTCCCAAAATCTTCCCAAAAATCCTTTTTTTCGTTAGCACCATCGATATATTCCAACAGGAGAAAAGCTTCTTCGCCGACGGTATCGGCCAGCAAGACCTCAGGAACTTTAATGGCACCGGCATTGCGCAACAGCGCCAAACCTTTTGCTTCTCTCTGAAACATCTCCGGATAACGGGAAGCGTGGTTGGTTTTTACAAAGAAGTTGCCGCGGCTCGTTGCAAAGCGATAAGCCGAATTGATAGAACCACCCGAAACTCCGGACACATCCCGAATAATAATGTCTTTATCAGAAAAATGACGGGAGAGAAAATTGGTAATCGTTTTTTTGACAGATTCAGAAATCATAGCAGTTTATTTTCGATAAGAAAATGGCAGTCAACGGCAGGGTTGAGCCGCCGAAGGGTTTTGGTCGAACCACCGCCGAAGCAGCAAATTGAGAAGATAAAGCAGCAGTGTTGATATTAAAATTAAAAAACCTATGCTGCTGATGTGGATAGCGGAGAAGCCTTTGGAAAATGAACCAACGACGCTGCCAAAGAGCTGGCGGTAAATCTGAAAACCATCTGCGGAAGCAAAACGGGCAAAAAAGTCGCCGGTGCTAAAAGGAATGGCTACCACTATTGCCACCGCTACCGCAGCCACTGCTACAATCCAAATCCACCGCCGCGATGGTTCGGCGAGCATGGGTTGCTGCTCACTGGCGGGAAGCTGCTGCATAATTTTTTTAACGAAGCCATCCGGCACCGGCTCTTCGGCAGTAAGTTTTATGAGCCGCCTCAGGAAGCCATCGTCGATGTTGTTGATATTTTTGTTGTAGTCCATTTTTGTGTTAAACCATTTTTTCGAGTGTTTGTTGCATGTCGTCGTAGAGCCGTCGGCGCAGTCTGAAGAGCTTTATCTTGACGTTAGACTGCGAGTATCCTGTTATTTCGGCCACCTCGGCCACCGACTTTTCTTTTTTATAATAAAGCGTGAGCAGCAGGTTGTCCTCTTCAGGCAGGCGCTGCATCAGCTTTTCGATAAGCTCCATCTGCTCTTCCTGGCTCATGGCCTCCACCTGTGGGTGAATTTCGTCGGTGGTGTAATTCTCTGTGAGCGTTTCGTCGATGGCAGCATACTCCGGCTTGCGGCGTCGGCCTGCCGAGATGGCCGCGTTGTATGCGATGCGATAGAGCCATGTCGAAAATTTTGCCTCACCTTTAAAAGAACTCAGTGCGCTGTAAGCTTTTACAAAAGCATCCTGTGCAATCTCCTCGGCCTGCTCGCGGTTGCGCAATATCTTGACGGCAATGGTAAACACCATCTGCTGATGTTTTTCGACCAAAGCGGCAAAAGCTGCCTGATTGCCATCGAGCACCTGAGAAATGTAAAAGCTATCGTCGCGATAATTCATTTGTACCGTTTTTGACGCGTCAGGAAGCATTGGGTTACAAAGGTGGAAAAAAAAATCAATCTTAAAAAGATTTTTGTAACCACCCGGCAAAATCGCTGTCAAAGCGGGTGAATGAGAAACGAAATTATTAATTATCATAAAAACTAAAGATATGGAAGACATAATGGTTCCTTTGGGATTTTTTGCAATGGTAGTGGCCATCGTTTACATACAGGCCGACCGTAAAGTGAAGTTAAACCTGATACAGCACGGCGCCGATGCGCGTTCGCTTAAAATCAGTAAAACCACCGACGGCTCGTTGCGCTTCGGGCTGCTGCTCGTTGGGGTGGCAGTGGGGATACTGATGGGGCACCTGCTGGTAAATAATACCAACATGCAGCAGGAGATTGCCTACTTTTCGATGACCTTTCTCTTTGGCGGCATCGCGCTGCTGATTTTCGCCCTGCTGCAAAAGCGCAAACCCGGCACACGGGAAAATGATGCAGAGATGGAAAAGCCGAAGTACTGATCTGCCTGTTGCAAGAAGGTTTCCAAACAAAAATAAAGGCACGTCCCCGCAGCAGACGTGCCTTTCTTATTTTATCCAAACTCACCAATGCCTGCATCAGTATTCTTTGTTTAGAAGCTTCAGATATTTCACAAACAAATCCTGATTCGATGGCTCTTGTTCATTTTCATATTGTTCGAGTAATTCCGGAGTATCAGAGAGAAGTTCTCTCAGGTAGGCGCTTGAAACGGTGGTAATCTTATTGGTCTCTTTATCGATAACATAGATGAATCTTAGCATGGCCAGTTTCGCTCCTTGAGGTGCGCCTCCCACAGCACCAAACATATACCCAAATTGGGCCTGGTTATCTAATTGTTCTTTTTGAATTTTTCGATCAATGGAAAGCCCACCACGGATTACTAAATATTTTCCGTCACTCAGAACCGGAGCATACCACGGTTGAATTTGGTAATGGATGCAGTTTATGTAAAGCGAATCTCCGTCCGAATATGCATAATACTGTTTTTTGATTGTCTTTCTACTTATCGATTTATCTGACGTAAAAAGTTTGTAGTCGTTGCCGCCATTCATTTTAATATCTCCTTTTGTTCTTCGCTCAACTTCAAGTTCCTCAAAAACACTTGGAGATTTTTGTTTTATTTCTTCAAATGACATGTAAACCCCTTTCGGGAATTCGGTTTTCTGCCCAAATGCCAAAGTGATTGACAGTGCGAAAACCACAATTGCTGACACTAATTCTTTCATGGTTTTATTATTTTTTAGTGATGAATTTGCTTTCTGTGTGTTGCCAATTATTTTATTTGGTATGTCAACCCAAATCGTAAAAGCCTTGCATAGCATGCGAATGCTCCGCCATCAAAGTTTGATTTATAGTTTGTAAGCCCAAAAGAATACCCGATGTAAGCGCCAACTTTTTTGTAATTGGCCTCAATCTGAACTCTCGGTCTGATATCATAGTCAATCGTTTTTCTGTCGCGGGAAGTTTCATATTTTGTGCCATCGGAAGCAGTTGCAGAACCTTTTTCTGTTGCGTTTAGGCAGTATCCAATCTCAAGCCCGCCTGTAAAATCGAGATTAATTTTGTTTGCAGGCAACCTGTGACCCATAAAAAGATGCAGGTTAATGAAGTTGGAATTTAAAAAAGTTTTCCCCGTTGCATCCAGGCTGTATGTGGAGCTTCCTGTGTTGCCATGTATTGTGTTAATTTTAGTTTTACTTCTCAACAGCTCATAACACCCAGGTCAGCACCAAAAATAAATTTTTTCTTTGAGACCCTTTTTATGTTTCCTGACAGCCCGATGCCAAGTCCGCCTTTCGAACCGTAAGGGTTGTTTGTGTTTCCTGATTCAGTCCGGTCATTATAGTTGATGAAAGAAACATATTCAGCATCTTCGCCGGCAAATGAAAATAATCCTGAATTTAGTGAAATCCGAAATTCAGTAGTTTGTCCGTAAGAAACACTCACAAGGCAAAGTGTAACAATTGTAAACAGTGTTTTTTGCATAGTAGCCGCTTTTGGTTTTTTTAAACAATTTCACAATAGCAAGGATCATCGGAACAATTGTTTATAAAAGGCGCTCGCAAATATATTTTAATTTTGAACAAAAAAAGTTTCTTTAGTAAATATTTAACAAACCCTTTCAAAAACATGCCTTGATAAAAGGAAACTTGCCGTCGGTCTGATTTTTCACTACACCAACCCCAAAAGCATTATTTTTGCTAAAAAAATATAATATCATGAAGCAGCCTCTCACGCTATACAACACGCTGACACGCAAAAAAGAAAAATTTGAACCCATTCATCCGCCACACGTCGGGCTTTATGTGTGTGGCCCCACGGTGTACGGCGACGCCCACCTGGGCCATGCGCGTCCGGCCATCACCTTCGATCTGGTGTTTCGCTACCTGCAACACATTGGCTACAAAGTGCGCTATGTGCGCAACATTACTGATGTGGGTCATTTGGAGAATGACGCCGACGAAGGCGAAGATAAAGTGGGCAAAAAAGCGCGCCTTGAGCAGCTCGAACCCATGGAGATCGTGCAGTTTTACACCAACCGTTACCACAAAAATATGGAGCAGCTCAACGTGCTGCCTCCTTCTATCGAGCCACACGCTTCGGGGCATATCATCGAGCAGATCGATATGATCAATAAAATTTTCGAGGCAGGCTACGCTTACGAAAACCAGGGTTCGGTATATTTTGATGTAAAAAAGTACGACCGCGACCACAACTACGGCAAGCTCTCGGGGCGCTCGATAGATGAAGCTCTGGAGAATACGCGGGCACTGGCGGGTCAGGATGAGAAGAAAAATCAGGTGGACTTTGCCCTGTGGAAAAAAGCTACGCCACAACATATCATGCACTGGCCCTCGCCCTGGAGCGAAGGCTTTCCGGGCTGGCATCTGGAGTGTACGGCAATGGGTTGCAAATATCTGGGGCAAACCTTCGACATTCATGGCGGCGGGATGGATCTGGTATTTCCGCACCACGAGTCGGAGATAGCACAGGCGGTGGCGGCCTTTGGCAACGACCATGTGCGCTACTGGATGCACAACAACATGATCACCATCGACGGACAGAAGATGGGCAAATCGTTGAATAATTTCATCACCCTCGACGAGTTTTTTACCGGCACCCACGCGTTGCTACATCAGGCCTACAGCCCCATCACCATACGCTTTTTTATCCTTCAGGCGCACTATCGCAGCACCGTCGATTTCTCGAACGAGGCGCTGCTGGCCGCCCAAAAAGGCCTCGACAGATTACTTGCTGCCGCTGAGACCTTGAAAAAACTAAAGCCTTCGGATAAGAACACTGTGGACGCTGCCTCATTGCGCGAAAAATGCTACGAAGCTATGAACGACGACTTTAATAGCCCCATCGTAATTGCCCATCTTTTTGAAGCCGTGCGCATTATCAACTGCATAAATGATGGGAAAGAGAGCATCGACGCCGAAAATCTTGAATCGCTTAAAGCAACATTCAACACCTTTGTTTTTGATATTCTCGGATTTAAATCAGAAGCCGACGCCGCCGCTGCCGACGATCACACCACCGACGGCCTGATGAACCTCGTGTTGGATTTGCGTCAGAATGCCAAGAATAACAAGGATTGGGCTGCAGCCGATAAAATCCGCGACAGCCTCAAAGGGTTGAATATAGAAGTGAAAGATACCAAAGAAGGTGCGGTGTGGTGCCGGATATAAAATCATTAAAACAATATTTTTATAAAAATGAGATTTAAAAATGTAAAAATGGCCGGCGCATCTCTTTTGCTGGCCATCATTTTAACAGGCATCTCTGGCGCAGCTCAGGAAGTAACGGATTCATCCAAGCTTTCGATGGACCGGATTTTCCTTTCATCCGAACTGGGTGGCGATCACTTCAACCAGCCACGCTGGATTGATGGCGGCGAAAGCTACACCACGCTGGAGTTGGCGGGCGGAGCGATGGAAATAGTAAAGTATAATACTGCTACCGGCCTGAGCAGTGTGTTGGTATCCAAGACACAGCTTACGCCCAAAGATGCCGACAGTCCGCTATGGATCGCTAATTACGAATGGTCGCACAACCGCAAAATGTTGCTGATCTTTACCAACACCCGACGCGTTTGGCGACTTAATACGCGCGGTGATTACTGGCTGCTGGATATGGATAGCGGGAAACTCACCAAACTTGGCAAAGGTTTGCCGGCTTCCTCGTTGATGTTTGCCAAATTTTCGCCCGACGACAGCCACGTGGCGTATGTGAGCAAACACAATCTTTACGTGGAAAATCTGAACAGTGGAAAAATCGTGCAGCTCACCAGCGATGGCACCGACGATCTGATCAACGGTACTTTCGACTGGGCTTACGAAGAAGAGTTCTTTTGCCGCGATGGCTTCCGCTGGAGTCCCGACGGAAAAACCATCGCCTACTGGCAAATCGACGCATCGGAAATTCGCGACTTCCTGATGATCAACAATACCGACTCGCTATATTCATTTACCATCCCGGTGGAATATCCCAAAGTAGGAGAAGCGCCTTCTTCGGCACGAATTGGCACAGTGCCGGCAACAGGCGGCAAAACTGTATGGATGAAAATCCCCGGCGACCCGTACCAACATTACCTCGTGCGTATGCACTGGACGCCCGATTCCGACGGCTTCCTGGTGCAGCAGCTCAACCGAAAGCAAAATACTAACATGCTGTGGTATTGCAAACCAAAAACCGGACTTGCTGCCAACATCTACACCGACCGAGACGAAGCGTGGCTCGACGTGGTGGACGACTGGCAGTGGGTTGGTGATAAATATTTTACCTGGCTCACCGAAAAAGATGGCTGGCGACATCTCTATCTGATTTCTAAAACCGGCGACGAAGAACAACTGATCACACACGGTGATTACGATGTGGTTTCTATCGAGGCTATCGCGACCGCCACCAACGAAGCCTGGTTTATTGCTTCACCCCACAATCCCACACAACGGTACCTCTACCGGGTGGCAATGGATGGCAATGGCAAGCCACAGCGCATCACCCCTATCGATCAACCCGGCACGCATAAGTATACTATTGCGCCCGACGCAAACTTTGCTTTTCATACCTTTAGCTCCATCAATACACCCGCCGTTACTGAGCTTATCAGCCTGCCCGATCATAAAGTTGTGCGCACTTTGGTGGACAATGCCCGGCTGAAAACCGCGCTGGAAAAGCTTAATCTGCAGCCGATAGAGTTTTTCAGCGTCACCACCGCCGACAGTGTTACCATGGAGGGTTTTATTATTAAACCTCCCGACTTTGACGCCGCCAAAAAGTATCCGGTACTTTTTCATGTGTATGGCGAACCGTGGGGACAAACGGCCACCGACCAGTGGGATGCCGCCAGCATGTGGCACCGTCTGATGGCGCAGGAGGGGTATCTGGTGATATCCGTCGATAATCGCGGTACGCCCGCGCCTAAAGGCCGCGAGTGGCGCAAAAGCATCTATCGCAAAATCGGTATCATCAACAGCCGCGACCAGGCCATGGCTGCCCGCGAAATTATGAAATGGCCTTTTGTGGATTCTTCGCGCACCGCCGTGTGGGGCTGGAGTGGCGGCGGCAGCATGACGCTGAACCTCTTGTTCCGCTATCCCGAAATATACCAGACCGGCATGGCCGTAGCTCCTGTGAGCAACCAGCTTTTTTACGACAACATTTATCAGGAACGTTACATGGGGTTGAAAACCGAAAATCTGGACGACTTTATTAAAGGCTCGCCGCTCACCTATGCCAAAAATCTGGAAGGCGACCTGCTGATCGTCCATGGCACCGCCGACGATAACGTTCATTATCAAAATACCGAAGCCCTCATCAACGAGTTGGTGAAGCACAACAAGATGTTCCAGGTAATGCCTTATCCCAACCGTTCGCACGGTATCTACGAAGGCATAAATACCTACCGGCATGTGTTTTCGCTGTTGCGAAATTATTTGTTGGACCATCTGGAGCCAGGAGGGCGGTAATTACTATTGGCACACATTCTTACAATTGCATTTTCGTATTGGACAATTGTTTAAATCTTCTATTTTTGTCACTTTTTTAACAAAGAACTTTTAATAATCTGTATCAACTAATATTTAGAAAACTATGAAGAATCGCATTCTGACAGCTTTATTGCTAACTTTTTTTATCGTGGGATCGGGGATTTTCCGTGCCGAAGCCTGCACCAATTATCTCATCACCAAGGGCGCCTCGGTAGATGGATCGACGATGATTTCGTACGCCGCCGATTCGCACGTGCTGTATGGTGAGTTGTATCACTGGGCTGCAGCCACCTGGCCCGAAGGAACCCTGATGGATGTGTACGAATGGGATACCGGGAAATACCTTGGGAAAATAAAACAAGCCGCACAAACCTACAACGTAGTGGGCAACATCAACGAGTTTCAGGTTTCGATAGGCGAAACTACCTACGGCGGATTGCCGGAGCTGGGCAGCCAGGAAGGCGCCATCATCGATTATGGCAGCCTTATCTACATCACCTTGCAACGTGCCCGCACCGCCCGCGAAGCCATCCGCATCTACCACGAACTTATGAGCACCTACGGCTACGCCAGCTCCGGCGAATCGTTTTCGATTGCCGATGCCAACGAAGTGTGGATTCTCGAACTTATCGGAAAAGGCAACGGACATAAAGGCGCCGTGTGGGTAGCACGCATGGTTCCCGACGGATATGTGAGCGCTCATGCCAATCACGCACGCATTACCACCTTCCCGCGGGCCGATGGAAAAACCTCCGTTACCGCTGATAATTTTGATCTCTTTATGAAAGATAAAAACATACAGACTATCTATTCGCCTGACGTCATCAGCTTTGCCCGCGAAAAAGGTTTCTTTAAAGGAAAAGACGAAAACTTTAGCTTCTCCGACACCTATGCTCCCGTCGACTTTGGCGGCGCCCGCTTCTGCGAAATCCGCGTCTGGAGCATGTTCAACGACGTAACCGACGACATGGACAAATACTGGGAGTATGTGAAAGGAAACATAGAGCATGGCAAGACGCTGGCCAATGGCGACGAAAACGTGGATAAATACGCCACCAACCGTATGCCGCTGTGGGTGAAACCCAACAAGAAAATCAGCCCGCTGGATATGTTCGAGTTTATGCGCGACCACCTGGAAGGCACCGAGCTGGATATGAGTAAAGATATTGGCGCAGGACCTTTTGGTGTTCCCTATCGCTGGCGTCCGCTCACCTTTGAGGTGGACGGGGTAAGCTATTGCAACGAACGCGCTACCGCTACACAACAAACCGGTTTTTCTTTTATAACACAAATGCGCAATTGGCTGCCCGACCCCATTGGTGGTATCATCTGGTTTGGTGTCGACGACGCCTCGTGCAGCGTTTATATGCCTATGTATTGCGGCATCACCCGCGCACCACACTCAATAGAACGTGGCAATGGCGCCCTGATGCGCTGGTCGTCGGATGCGGCGTTCTGGGTGTTCAATCAGGTTTCTAATTTTGCCTACACCCGCTGGAATGCTATTTATCCCGAAGTGAAAGAAAAAATAGATACTTACGAACAAGAATTTGTAACCCTTACGCCCATGATCGACGAGAAAGCAAAAGCGCTCTACGACGAAAATCCCAATCTGGCAATAGCCTATCTCACCGACTATTCTACCTCCGTCAGCGACCGGGTTACCAACGAATGGCAAGACTTCTACCGCCATCTCTTTATGAAATTTATGGACGGCAACATCAAAACTCCGAATCCCGGGCAACAAAACCCCAACGTAAGCCAGCCAGGCTACGGCGATGACTTCTACCGGAAGATCGTTACCGAAACGGGCGATAAACTAAAAGTAATAGACAGCGCGCATTAAGCTGTCCCTTTTATCAGAATATTAAATTTACAGAGCGGCAGGAGCAATCCACCGCTCTGTTTTATTTATTAATGCGCAATCTTTTACAAAACCTGTTATAAAATATTGCTGGTGCAATAACTGCCCGGCGAAAGCATTTTTATTAGCAACCTTGGAAATCCAGCCACCCAAAATTTACTAATTTTGCCACCGATAAACGGATATTATTAACAACTTGATTTTTTATAATTACAAAAAAGCATATCGAAAAATGACTGAACAGGCACCAAAGAAATCAAAACCGATCATCTACATCATTCTCCTGGCCATACTACTGCTGCTGGTATTGCTACTGGGCTACATGTACATCAACACAGCTACCAAAGTGGAAGATATGACGGTAGAAAAAGAGATGATGCGCACCGAACTGCAAAACGAACTCAATGCGCTGCTGCAGGAACACAACGATGTAAAAAGCAACTACGGACGTTTGTCGGATACCCTCGCTTCGCGCGACAGCCTGATACAGGCCAATGCTTCGGAGATCAAGGAGCTGTTGAATTACAAATGGGAATATTTTCAGATAAAGAAAAAACTCGACCGCCTGCGCGATGTGGCCAAAGGCTACGTAAACCAGATGGACTCGCTCTATCGTGTAAACGAAGACCTGAAGCAGGAAAACCAGCGCATCCGCGAAAGCTTTAAGAGCGAACAGGTGAAAAATGTGGCGCTACAGGAACAGCGTATCGAGCTGGAAACCATCGTGCAAAGTGCTTCGGTGCTGCGCGCCTACAACATCAAATCTACCGGAATCCGCCAGCGCGGCGCACGACAAAAAGAAACCGACAAAGCCAGTCGCACCGACCGCGTTCAGATTTGCTTCACCCTGGGCGAAAACATGCTCGTGAAGCCCGGCATCAAATCCATTTATTTCCGCATTGCCCGTCCCGACGGCGTTATCCTCGTTTACGACACCGGAGATGAATACACTTTTACGGCAAACAATACCAAACTCCAATATTCCATCAAACGCGACGTAAAATACGAAGGCGAAGCGATGGATCTCTGCGTGTACTGGGATAAGAAATCATCGGACGAAGATGCCATGGTAGGCCGCTATCTTGTTTCCGTTTACATGGATGGCCAAATCGTTGGCGAAAGCTTCTTTGAGTTGCGATAGCAAACATTTTCCACGAAATTTTACCGGCAAAGGCAGCACTAAGATGTTGCCTTTGTTTTTTTTGTCATAGGCCTGAATCGCTCCACCCACCACACCCAGAGCGAAAAAATTACCACATAAAAAAACGGCCTGAACAGGTAGTCGTGGCTGAAATCCCAGTAGTCGGGCCACTGCACGATAACCACCGACAGCCCGGTGATGCGGAATAAATTGGTGAGATGAACAAGGAAAAGTCCCATGGGGATAAACCAAAGTTTGTGGCGCCATGGCCCCGGATAAATCATGATCAACAACACAAACTGCAGCATGGGCTTAAAACCGGAGCAGCTCGAATTGACGGCAATATAACCGCTGTTGGCGAAATACATCGTGCAGGTTTGATCCACTGTCGTAAACGGAATCTTTAAAACATGCTCCACAAACCAGATGCTTTGTACATACACCTGCTCCGACAGCCAGGAACTAAGACCGTAATAGAGTTCTGTGACCGGGTAAAAATGAAATTGGCTGGCCCAATAACGAAAGCTAAAGTGGATCACCAGGGTAATGATGATGAATAAAGCCACATCGGTAAGTGCCTCGAGCCGGTGCCGACGGATAAAATCGCTGACGGCACGCTTATTTCTTTTTATGAATCCTTCCTGTGTTTTCATACCCTGATTTTGGGCGGTGAAAATACTAAAATTCATTTGCAGCATCAATAAATCGCCGGAGCGGGGAGGAAAGGCAAAAGAAAGGATCTCTTTAATAATCTTTGCGGCTCAGCGTCTCTGCGGTGAAACTAAAAAGAATTACCACGGAGGCGCAAAGAAGCAGAGAAAAGCCAAAAGAAAGGATCTCTTTAATAATCTTTGCGACTCAGCGTCTCTGCGGTGAAACTAAAAAGAATTACCACGGAGGCACAGAGGAAAACAAAGAAGAAAAACGATACTTATATTCTCTGTGACTTGGTGTTTGTGTGGTGATGGTTATTTTCTCTTCTCGCGCTTTAGCGCAAAAAAGTGTTAGACTTTTTTTGTAACGACCTCTGCTCTGACGTCGTCAAAGAATGCGTGTTTCGAAAAACCTAATCCTCAACAGTATTGTTATGAAATTATTAATCGCGCTTTTATTGATCCTTTTTGGAATGGAACCAAAACTGCCCCATCATTCAAAAGATCATGTAAAAATCATGATCGTGTACGACAATTATCGGTTTACCGAAACTACTATGGCCGATTGGGGCTTTGCCTGCATCGTCATTAGAGGCAACGATACGCTGATGTTTGATACCGGTGCACAAAAGGAAATACTCTTCCACAACCTGCAGGCAATGAATCTCCGGCTTGCTAACGTCCATAAACTTGTTATCTCACATCATCATGGCGATCATACCGGCAACATTTTCCCGGTGCTCGAAGCCAACCCGCTGATGCAGGTTTTTCTGCCTTCGTCGCTCGATGGAAATTTTAGGAAGATGGTTGAAAATTATGGTGCCCGTGTGGTTTGCGATGCGAAGATGCGCCCGGTAGGCAGCGGCATGTATCTTTCGGGCGAGATGGGATTTCAAACGCGTGAGCAGGCGCTGGTAATACGCACTGCCCGTGGGTTGGTGCTACTAACCGGATGTGGTCATCCTGGGGTAGACAGGATGGTAAAAAAAGTTGCCAAACTATTCGGTGAGCCTGTGTATTTGGTTATGGGCGGCTTCCACCTCGAAGATTTTACTGATCATGAACTCGACAATATTATCGGAGAACTCAAAAAGACAGGTGTGAAAAAAGTTATCCCCGGACACTGCACCGGCAGCAAAGCCATCGAACGTTTTGCCGCCGAATTTGGTAACGATTGCCTCCAAAGCGGCACCGGTCGTATTATAGAAATCTAATATTGCCTGATTTCTCAGGGAAGCGCCAATCTGTAAGAAAGTTTTGTTCTAATCATAATTTTTGCTTCTGTTTACCAAAATGTGTTATTTTTGCACTCCCGGTTACAAAACCAGGTGTCGTGGCCGAGTGGTCAGGCAGCGGTCTGCAAAACCGCGTACAGCGGTTCGAATCCGCTCGACACCTCCAGTAAACCAACACAAGCCCGCAGCATCTCGTTGCGGGTTTTTTGTTGGCTTTACAATATCAGCCAACATTACGCCTCCGCCGCCATAGTATTTATTAAAAACTAAATTTGCCAAAAACATTTAAGCACTTCATCATTATGATTAATAAAAAAATACTCCTTCTCCCCGCCATGATTATAGCCATAGTGTTGCTGTCGGGCTGGGGTCAAACCGGCCATTACCACATCAGCCAAAGAGCGTCGTTGTCATACAACGAACACATGCAGGATTTCGACCAATGGACCTCTATACTGGCCGCCCATGCCAGCGATGCCGACAAGCGCAAGAGCACCGACCCCAACGAAAGTCCGCGTCATTACATCGACATCGACAATTATCAGTTGTTTAACGAAACCGGGCGCATCCCGCAAACACTCGACTCGGTGATTATGCTTTACGGCAGCTATTTCGTATATGATCAGGGTGTGCTGCCGTGGGCTACCATGCGCACCTTCGATTCGCTGGTGAGCTGCTTCGAGCGCTACGACTGGGAAAAGGCCGTGCTCTTTGCCGCCGATCTCGGCCATTACGTCGCCGACGGACACATGCCCATGCACCTCACGCGCAACTACAACGGGCAGTTTACCGGAAACAACGGCATCCACTCACGCTATGAATCCACGATGATCAACGCCTACATCTCACAGATTACCTACGACGGCTCACCTGCTGAATTTGTGGAAGATGTGCCGGAATATGTCTTTGGATACATTTATCAAAATTATTCTTACGTCGATTCGATACTTTTGGCCGACGATTACGCCAAGAGTGTTTCGGGTAATACAGGCTCACAGGCCTACAAGCAGGCGTTGTGGGAATATTCCAATGGTTTCACCACACATCTTTTTAAAAACGCGTCGCATGCTTTGGCCGATTTGATCTATACTGCCTGGGTACATGCCGGCACACCCGAGCTGGGTAGTTCATCTATCGCCGATCCGCTGGTGGTACAAGGTATTCTGCTACGGCAAAATGTTCCCAATCCTTTTGCGACAAGCACCAACATCGCTTTTGAGCTGCTGGATCAAACGGATATTACGATCGAAATTTATAATGCCACCGGACAACGTGTAGCCATTCCGGCCAACGGCAGTTACGCTGCAGGAAGCCACCGCGTTGAGTGGCAACCAGCGGAAACCCAGTCCGGAATTTATTATCTGATCCTCACCTCCCTACAAGGACGCCAGATGCGCAAGATGGTGGTGCAATAAATCCAAATACAGAAACCAAATACAGAAACCACAGAGAAAACAGAGGGAAAACAGAGAGAACAGAGAGAACAGAGAATAAGTCAATATTTTTCCTCTGCGTTCTCTGTGCCTTCTCCGCGTCCTCTGCGGTAAATTTCATTAGCGATTAAAAACAAATACAGAAACCACAGAGGAAACAAAGGACAAGTCAATATTTTCCTCTGCTTGCTCTGTGTCTTCTCCGCGTCCTCTGCGGTTAATTTCATTAGCGATTAAAAACAAATACAGAAACCACAGAGGAAACAAAGGACAAGTCAATATTTTTCTCTGCTTGCTCTGTGTCTTCTCCGCATCCTCTGCGGTTAATTTCATTAGCGATTAAAAACAAATACAGAAACCACAGAGAAAACAGAGGGAAAACAGAGAGAACAGAGAATAAGTCAATATTTTTCCTCTGCGTTCTCTGTGCCTTCTCCGCGTCCTCTGCGGTTAATTTCATTAGCGATTAAAAACAAATACAGAAACCACAGAGAAAAACAGAGGGAAAACAGAGAGAACAAAGAAAAAGCTAATATTTTCCTCTGCTTGCTCTGTGTCTTCTCCGCATCCTCTGTGGTTAATTTCATTAGCGATTAAAAACAAATACAGAAACCACAGAGGAAACAAAGGACAAGTCAATATTTTCCTCTGCTTGCTCTGTGTCTTCTCCGCGTCCTCTGCGGTTAATTCTTCAACGTTTGAAAACAGAAAACACAGAGGAAACAGAGAATAAGTCAATATTTTCCTCTGCTTGCTCTGTGTCTTCTCCGCGTCCTCTGCGGTTAATACGTCGACGCTTGAAAACTAATATAAGCCAACCTTACCTGTATTAATCGAAGAGTTTGGTCCACTCTCTTTGTTTGCGCTTTTTCCAATCGCCTTTGTGGTAAGCATAGCTAATAATGAGCGGCAACACGGAAGTAGCTTCGGCATACACCATTTGTTCGTACATGGTATCCACTTTGCCCCATGAGGCAGCCTCTTTGAGCGTAGAGCTGGAGCAAGCGCCATCGCGTGGGTCGGCAACGGTAATCTGCACAGCATATTTATGCATCGGAACTTCTTTTCCTAATATCTCGGCGCAAACCACCGTATCCTGTGCGAAGTTTTTGGGCACGCCGCCACCGATCATAAACAGCCCGGAGCCACCGGCAGCCATTTTTATTTTGGTAAGTTCCAGAAAATCTTTCACCGAATCGATAGAAACGTGTTTGTCGGGATTTTCCCACTGATGTTTTACCAACCCGAAGCCGGCGCTGCTATCAGAAAAAGCAGGGCAGAAAATAGGGACATTGTGCTCATAAGCCACTTGTACCAGCGAATCTTTTTTTACGGAATGTTTGGTAAGATAGCGCCCCATTTCGCGGATGAACTCGCGCGAAGAATAGGGACGCGGCTCAAGGCTGTCGGCAATTTTGCGGGTAGCGTCGTCGCAGGCCTGCAGCTCTTCTTCGTCGATAAAGGTATCGTAGATGCGGTCGATGTATTGTGCACGCAGCTCCTTGTCATCCACATGGGTCGTTCCGCGGTAGTGCTTGTAACCGAGCGCCTCGAAAAAGTCCATATCAACGATGGCAGCGCCGGTAGCCACCACGGCATCTATCATATTATTTTTGATCATATCCACATACACCTGCATGCAGCCGCCGGCGCTGGTACTTCCGGCCAGGGTGAGCCAGATGGTGCATTCGTCGTCGTTGATCATGCGTTGCAAAATGTCGGTAGCCGCAGCCGTGTCACGCGAGGTGAACGACATGCCGCGCATCGCATCGATGATGGGCGTGCTGTCGAAGGATTTGATGTCGATATGACGGATGGGTTCTTTGAGTAAGCTCTTTTTGTTCATGATTTCTTTTTCTTTTATAATGAGGAATAAAACAGAATGCTGATGAGGTCAAAACATCCCATGAAGCGCAAGATTCTCTATTTTATTGCGCGGGCGGCCTGTTCTTGGAATTTGTAAGTTAGTAATTTATAAACGAGCTTGGCAGCGAGGAAGTCGGGCGCTTTGTTGTCGTCGACAGGTGCCAGCTCCACCACATCAAAACCCACCACATTTTTTTCTTCGACAACGCGGCGCAGGAATTTTATTACCTGGTACCAGTACAATCCGCCAGGCTCGGGCGTGCCGGTGCTGGGCATGATGGAGGGATCGAACACGTCGAGGTCGATGGTGATAAATACATTTTCGGTAAGCTGATCTACGGCGTCGTCCATCCAATCGTCGTTGTCGTAGATATCTTCGGCCAGAAAAAGGTTTTCATCCACCAGAAATGGTTTTTCGATGATGTCCATGCTTCGGATGCCCACCTGCACGAAGGGGCAAATTTCGCGCACCCGCGACATCACCGAAGCGTGGCTGTAGGGCGAGCCTTGATATTCAGGGCGCAAGTCGGTATGGGCGTCGAGTTGCAGCACGCTCAGGTTATCGAAGTGGCGGGCACAGGCGCGCACAAATCCGGTGGTGACGCTGTGTTCGCCGCCAAGACCCACCAGAAACTTTTTTTGCTTCAGATAGTTGTCGGCAGACTTTTCCACAGCCTCTACCATCGCTTCGGGCGACGATTTCTCCGTTACGGCTTCGGCGGTATAAAAACCTTTTTTATAAATCTCTGTATCGGTTTCGATATCGTACAGCTCCATGTTGGCCGAAGCTTCAATGATGGCCGCCGGCCCTTTGTCGGCGCCTTTGCCCCAGGTGCTGGTTTGGTCGTAAGGAACCGAAATTACTACCGCCACCGCGTTGGCAAGTAAGGCATATTGCGCTTCCACTCCTCCAAAAATTTCAGATGTTTCCATAATAAGTTAAAATTATTTCGATTTTTCCGTTAGATTTTTTGTAAGCTCTCTTTTACTTCTTTCAGCCAGTCGATGGCGCCAGGAATTGCATGCCACACACGATGGGCAAAAGAGGCATAGTAGATAGCTTCCTCTTTGTCGCCGGGACTGTAATATCCCGACAGGTTTTCCAGGGGCTTTTTTCGTGTAAGCAGCGCGGGCACGTATCTGTTGTATTCGATGGCAGCTTTTAGTTTTTTGTTTGCCTGCGCTACGGCTCCTTTGTTTTTGAAAATAAACAGCGCAGCATCAAAGAGCGCAAAAGCTGAATAATCTTCTTTAAAAATCTTTGCAAACTTCAGGTATTTTTCGTCCTGGTTGGTTTGGATAAAATAGAGCATCACTTGATCACGCACGCCCTGGTTATCGTTGGGGTTGAGTTCGAGCATTTCTTCCATCACAGCGATGCTCTTTTTTTGCTCCCCTGCTTCATTAAGCATATCGGCATACAGCAAAAGACAGCGCATGTAAGTGCGCGTTTCGTGCAGACCCCAGAAATATCCCTTGTTCTTGTCGAGATATTCTCCGCCAAAGCGATGCCTGCCTATGTCGATCGCTTTTTTGATATAATCGATTGCGCGTTCAAGTACCGGCGTATGCATCGCCAAAAATTCATACGCCTCGATGCAATAAGGATCGAGCTTGAGGGCTTTTTCGATGTTGGCTTTAGCTTTTTTTGGCGACAGCTCGTAGGCATCGAGAACCAAATCCTGCGCTTTCTCAGCATCGGTGAGCACCTCGTCAGGAAACGAAGGAATTTCTTTTCCTACTATAGTGTCCATAAATTTTTGTGCTTCCTCAAGAGATTTAAAGTTCTGAGCATCGAGCATCCTGTGCAGATCGGTCATTAGTTTATCGTGTTGCTTAGCCATTGGGATCAGTTTAGGTTTTTAAATTTAAAATCACGTCTTGCAAATTTAGAATTATCTTCTAATATTTGTTGTGATAAGAAAAAATCTCCGCATGTTTTTAGGTCTGTCTTTTGACCTACGGTGAATACGATCACCAAAAGTTATGACCTACGGTGAATACGATCACCAAAAGTTATATTTTTGCAAAAAAATAAAGCAATGTATTTAAGATCATTAAGAGATAAAATCGAAAAAAGAATAGGTTCGGGAAAAGTCATAATCGTTATCGGCCCCAGGCAAGTTGGTAAAACAACGCTAATAGAATCGATTCTCAAAACAAAGGATTATTTGCTTCTTGACGGTGATGATCCTAAAACAAGGACATTATTATCAGCGTCAAACACTGAACAGATCAGGTCAATTTTAGGAAATAATCAATTTGTTTTTATTGACGAGGCACAGAGAATTGACGGGATCGGCTTGACGATGAAAATCATTACCGATAAGTTTAAAGAGGTTCAGTTGTTTGCCAGCGGCTCTTCTTCTTTTGATTTATCAAATAAAATTAATGAACCTCTTACAGGAAGAAAATGGGAGTATCAATTGTTCCCGATTTCATGGGAAGAGTATGAAAACCATCATGGATATTTGTATTCAGAACAACAACTGGAAAATCGGTTGCTTTACGGATTCTATCCTGATGTTTTAAATAATCCCGGCGACGAAATCCCGATTTTGCGCAATCTGGTAAGCAGCTATTTATACAAAGATATTCTGTCTTTTGCTGACCTGCGGAAACCGGAAGTGCTTGATAAATTAGTGCAGGCGCTTGCGCTTCAGTTGGGCAGCGAGGTCAGCTATTCCGAGCTGGCACAAATTGTTAACGTCGACAAAAACACCATTTCCAAATACATCGATATCCTGCAAAAGGGATACATCATCTTTAGATTGGGCAGCTTTAGCCGCAATATCAGAAATGAAATTAAGACCAGCAATAAAATCTATTTCTACGACAACGGCGTAAGAAATATGATTGTTGGAAATTTTTCTCCTTTAGAAATAAGAAGCGATAAAAACGCACTGTGGGAAAACTTCCTGATTTCGGAAAGAGTAAAGCAAATTGAGTACAAACAGAGCCTGGCACGCATCTATTTTTGGAGAACAAAACAACTACAAGAAGTTGACTTTGTAGAAGAAGAGAGTAATAAGATTACTGGTTTTGAATTTAAATGGAAAAAAAAGACAAATGTGAGACTACCCAAATCGTTTACCGAAACGTATGATGCTGAAAGCAGGATAATTGATGTAGAAAACTTCAGAGAATTTGTTGTGATAAAGCAATAGCAGTGATCTAAAACCAAAAATCCCCGTATGCCTTTTGTCATACGGGGATTTTATTTTTAGGTGAGGAAGTTGCTGATCTTTAGCCCCACATAGATGGTACGCGGCGTCATAGGGCCATAAATGTAGCCCGGGTCGCGGTCGATGCCAATATCAAAATCGTCCTGATAGGCGTTGAATATGTTTTTGATTCCGGCAAACAGCCGAAGCGTGGCGCCGTTGAGTTTGATGTCGTAGCGAACTTTGGCGCCCATGTCAAAAAAGACGGGCGACTCTCTTAGCTCACCGGCCTCTGGGTCGGGGATATTCATACCAAAATAAGGCACAAGCATTTTGCCGGTGTAATTGCCCGAAGCAGAAATGCCCAGCTTTTTGGTCGTTTGCCAGTCGAGGGTCAGGTAGCCATATTGTTCAGGGGTGCGGAAAAACTTTTTCTCGTCAAACTCCTGCGCTTCTTCGTATTTGCTGCTTTGCAGGGTATATCCCGTTTTGAGCGAAAATGGCGTCAGCGGCACCACATTCAGTTCTATATTAATACCCTGCACACTGGCGCCACCGTCGGCATTGATGCGTGTATAAATCACCTCCCCGTTTTGGTCGGGAGCGCTGAACTCGTTTACAAAAGCATCGTTGAGCTGTGTATAAAAACCTTCCACAAGCAGCCCGATATTAATCGTACCCACCAGTTTGTTAAAGTCGAGCGAAGCCATAAAGCTATGACTTGTCTCCTGTTCCAGATCGGGACTGTTGCGGTGAATCACGCGGCGCGAGCCTGATGTTTCGATGTGCAGGTCTTCGTCAAAAATCTGCGGAGCACGGTAGCCCTGCGAGTAGCTCAGCCGGGCCTGCAGGTATTTTTTAACATCATACTTCAATGCAACACGCGGGCTGAACACGTTTCCTGATTTATCTTCGCCGGCTTGTTCCTGGTCGTCTATCTGATAGTGGTCCAGCCGTGCCCCCACCGAAACTTTCCATCTGCGCCAATCAAGCTCGTACTGAGCAAAAACTCCGGTAGTGTTGGTGGTCTGGTCGGCAACAGTGAGCGTAGCAGTATGCGGAATCGTCACAATGGAATCGCCGATGATGACGGCATTTTCGATGTCGGCATAGCCGGGCTTTTTATCGGTGAGCCAGGCGCCGTTGTTTTCGATGCCGGCCACTATTTTGGAATTTTCAAATTCAGTGTTGTATTGCGCACCGAAGGTATATGAAAAATCCTGGGTATCGCCGTAGTCTTTCAGCGACTGGTTGGCGCCATAATACGAATCTCTGTTGATGCGCTGCCCCGAAACAAAAACGGAAATCAGATCATTTTCGCCGATAAAATGCTCATATGTCAAGGCTCCTGTGGTGATGTTGTGATCCACTGCTTCGGCTATAAAGGCCTCGTGCACCGGATAGTCGAACCTGTCGCCGCCGCGCCGTTTTTCGTTGATGTGGAAAAAATCGCCTGAAATGCGTGCTTTGGTTCCAAAGCGATGGTAAACCCGCGAACCGATGGTGGTGTTTTTTAGCGATGCTATCTCGGAGAAGCTGTCGTTGTTGGCATCGAAGGGTTCTCTGTCGCGATAAAAACCGTACAGCGCCATGCCTGTTTTGTTGTCGGCGCTCACGAGCGAGGTATTGAAATTAACAGAATAATCAAGTGCTGCATCGTCCGATCCGGAAATGCCTACGCCGGTCATCCCTGAGTTTATCCCCACTTCGTAGGCATTGTTTATCGGGTCTTTAAGTATCAGGTTGATGGTGCCGGCAATGGCGTTGCTGCCATAAAGTGCCGAGCCGCCGCCACGGATTATCTCCACGCGATCGATCATGTTAGAAGGTATCAGCTCCAGGCCATACACCCCGGCAAGCCCGCTGAAAATGGGGCGGCTGTTGATAAGAATTTGCGAATAGGGGCCTTCCATGCCGTTCATCCGCACCTGCGAAAAGCCACAGTTCTGGCAGTTGTTTTCCATGCGCAGGCCGGGGCTGAAGTTGAGTCCTTCGCTCAGCGTTACCGATTGTGTGGTAGCAAAAAGTTTGGGCGTAAGCGTGTTGACAATCGTTGACGACTCCAGACGGTTGCTGGCGTTTCTGTCGCCGGTAATTACCACCTCTTCCAGCCCCAGGTAGTCCTGTTCCAGCTCAAAGTTCAACTCTTTGGTTTCGTGCGCCGTCGCAGTTATCGATTTTTCCTGTGGCTTATATCCAAGCGCCTGAGCCAGAATGATGTGCTCGCCTTCGGGCAGATGGATGAGAAAGTAATGACCGGTTTCGTCGGCAGTGGTGCCTATGGTGGTGCCTTTGATGCTAACGGTAGCAAACGGAATGTGCTTACCGTTGCACACTACGTGCCCGATGATGTTGGCATCGGTTTTAGTTTTTTGGGCAACAATGATTTGTGTTTGTGTTATCAGTAAAAATAGTAAAACAAGATGTGCTTTTCTCATAATATCAAATGGTGATTTAATAATAAAAAAAATGGGTTGTTGTTACCGGATTGGCATAATTCGTCCGGTGATCCACGGCGGAATAATTCCCGTCGTGAAAAAATAAAATTGGAAATCTGATAAATGATATTATGCGAGAGGAGGCGCCCGCCCATGGTGCAGGGATACAAATACCTGTGGACGAACCTGCGATGGCAACGCAAACGAAATTGCCCGTTTGGCCGGGTCGATCAGTGCCAGCGTGAAGAAGGTAAAGACAAAAAGTATCTGCAGGTTTTGTAAAAAGAATATTTCAGCTTTGGTGTGATGATGCGTTTTGAATGGCTGCCCGTCATCCGATTTGTGGTACGGGTGGGCGTGCTGAACGATGGTGCCGTCGGCCATCTTGTGGGCGTGGACGTACAGCGCCTGGTTGGCAATGAACATTCCCATGATGCCTATCATGAGAAAGATCACAAATTTGGTCGCTATGTTTTTAATCGTCTGCGCCATCGGGCGTGTGTTTTTGGTCTGATAAGTTTTTTATTAAAAAACCTTAAGACCACAAAAATATTATTGATAACGCTGCGGCAGCAATGTGTTGGAAGTTGTAGGTTTAAAAGGTTTGCTGTTTGACCTGTCATAGTATTGGTTGACAAAAAAATGTTTCGTGTGAGTGCACCTTATAAATTGTTGAAGGATTGCTTGTGCTGCCACCCAAATTTCCGACCTACAATGCTCCCACTGCGATCATCTTCCCAATGCCCTAATTTTTCAGTGAAGTCAAAACGCTATCTTTGCGCCTCTTTTTTTTATAAAAATAATCGGGACAATGCATACTGACCAGACAAAGAATTTTAAAAGAACAACGGTAACATCGGCGCTGCCCTATGCCAACGGGCCGCTGCACATCGGTCACATGGCCGGCGTTTATATTCCTGCCGACATTTACGTGCGCTACCTGCGCAGCAAAGACGAGGAGGTGCTTTTTATCGGCGGCAGCGACGAGCATGGCGTGCCCATCACCATCAAAGCGCGACAGCTGGGAGTTAGCCCACAGGACATCGTCGACAAATACCACGCGATGATTCGGGATTCTTTTGCCGAATTTGGTATTTCTTTCGACGTCTATTCGCGCACCTCTGCACCAATCCATCACGAAACAGCATCCGCTTTTTTCAAAAGACTCTACAACCAGGGTAGCTTCATCGAGAAAATTACCGAGCAATACTACGACGAAGAAAACCATCAGTTTCTGGCCGACCGTTACATCACCGGCACCTGCCCGCGCTGCGACTACGAAAAAGCTTATGGCGACCAGTGCGAGAAGTGCGGCTCGTCGCTTAGTCCCACCGAACTTATCAATCCCAAATCGGCACTCAGCGGCAACGTGCCTGTGCTCCGCGAAACGCGTCATTGGTATCTGCCACTCAATGAAGACGAATCGTGGCTGCGCCAATGGATTCTCGAAGGTCACAAAAACGACTGGAAACCCAACGTGTATGGACAGGTAAAATCGTGGATCGACAGCGGCCTGCAACCACGCGCCGTTACCCGCGACCTCAACTGGGGTGTAGATGTTCCCCTGCCCGGTACCGAGGGCAAAGTGCTTTATGTTTGGTTTGATGCGCCCATCGGATACATCTCAGCCACGCGCGAATGGGCTCAGCAAAATGACGGCGACTGGCAAAAGTGGTGGAAAGACCCGCAGTCGCGGCTGATACATTTTATCGGCAAAGACAACATCGTGTTTCACTGCATCATCTTCCCGGCCATGCTCCACGCCGAAGGCTCCTACATCCTGCCCGACAACGTGCCGGCTTTTGAATTTCTTAATCTCGAAAACGACAAAATTTCTACCTCCCGCAACTGGGCGGTGTGGCTGCACGAATATTTGGTGGATTTCCCCAACCAGCAGGATGTGCTGCGCTATGTGCTCACGGCCAATGCACCCGAAACCAAAGACAACGACTTTACGTGGAAAGATTTTCAAACCAAAAACAACAGCGAGTTGGTAGCCATTCTGGGCAACTTTGTTAACCGCGCTTTGGTGCTTACGCAAAAATATTATGATGGGAAAGTGCCGGCGGCGGGTGAGTTTTCGGATTACGATAAAGCTGCTATCGACGACTTAGCCAGTTTTCCCGGACGCATCGGGCGCAGCCTGGAGAATTTCAAATTCCGGGAATCGCTGGCCGAGATGATGAATCTGGCCCGGCTGGGCAACAAGTACCTGGCCGACAGCGAGCCCTGGAAGATTTATAAAACCGACCCGGAGCGCGTAAAAACCATCATCAACCTGTCGCTGCAGATTTGTGCCAACCTAAGCATCGTTATCGCACCGTTTCTGCCGCATACCGCCACCCGGCTGGCAGCGATGCTAAATCTCCCGGAGCTAAAATGGAAAGACGCAGGAAATGCGCAACTGCTGGCCGACGATCATCAGTTAAACACACCTGGATTGCTCTTCGAAAAAATAGAAGATGCTACCATTGAGCGGCAGGTGCAAAAACTCTTCGACACAAAAAAGCAAAACGATGACGCTGCACCCCAGGCTACACCAGCCAAGCCCGACATCGACTATGACACCTTTGCCCGACTCGACATACGCACCGGAACCATTTTGCAAGCCGAGAAAGTAGCCAAAACCAAGAAACTGGTCAAACTCAAAATAGATACCGGCATCGACCAGCGCACTGTGGTTTCGGGAATAGCTGAATATTTTGAGCCTGAAACGCTCATTGGCCGCAAGGTGAGCATACTTGTTAATCTGGCGCCACGCACCCTGCGCGGCATCGAATCGCAGGGCATGATACTGATGGCCGAAAACCACGATGGCTCCCTGGGCTTTGTTGCTCCACCCGACGATTTCGCTAATGGCAGTGAGATAAAATAGAGGCCCTGCAAGGGTTTAAGAAGCGCTTCACTGTTAGGCTTCTACCGAAACCCTGACAGGGTTTAGAGAAGCTCCGCGATGTTCGACGTTTGCCAAAACCCTGACAGGGTTTTAGCAAGGGTCTAGAGACGGTCGTTGAAGAAGGTTGTGATTTTCTCAAAAAGATGCACACGGGCTTTGCCGCCCATGTTGTGCTCGGAGCCGGGATAAACGAAATAATCTAATTGCTTACCTGCTTCGATGGCTGCATCGAGAAACATCAGGCTGTTTTGCCACATCACCACCGGATCGTTGGTACCATGAATGATCAGCAGATGGCCGTCGATCTGATCGGCATAGTTGAGCAGGCTGGATTTGCGGTAGCCTTCAGGGTTTTGCATGGGCGTATCCATATAGCGTTCGCCGTACATCGCTTCGTACCATTTCCAGTCGACAACAGGTCCGCCGGCACAGGCTGCTGCAAAGATTCCCGGATGCCGCAAAAACATCGACATCGTCATAAAACCACCATAACTCCAGCCGTCGATGCCCATGCGCTCCTGATCGATATATTCGAGCTTTCGCAGATAGTCGACGCCAACCATTTGATCGGCCATTTCTATTTCGCCACATTGCCGGTGGATGATGCTTTCGAATGCAAAGCCGCGGTTGGCCGAGCCACGATTGTCGAGCGTAAAAACCACATAGCCTTGCTGTGCCATCAGGTTGAGCCAAAAACCGGCTCCTCCTGTCCAGGATTTGTCGATGAGCTGAGCATGCGGACCGCCGTATAAATAGACGAGTACGGGATATTTTTTGGAAGGATCAAAATCCACAGGTTTTATCAGCCGGCACCAAAGATCGGTCTGCCCATCGTCGGCTTTGAGTGAGAAGAGATCCAGCTCACCCACGGCATAGTCGTGCCAGGGGTTTTCATCCTGCAAAAGGGTATCAACGGTATTACCATCATTATCCAAAAGATAATATGCGCGCGCCATGCCGGTGCTGCTGAAGATGTCGAGAAAATTCTTCATGCCCTCCGAGGCGATGATGCTATGAACGCCTTCCTGCCGGGTGAGGCGTTGGGTGTTACCGTTGCCCATCGAAGTTGCATAAAGCTGACGCTCCAGCGGGCTGGCAGCAGTAGATTCGTAATAAACCGTTTTTCCTTCGCTGTCGAGGCCAAGCAGGTCGGTAACTTCCCATTCGCCGTTGGTGATCTGGCGGATAAGTTTGCCATCGGTTTGGTAAAGATAAAGATGGCTCCAACCGTCGCGGCGGCTTTGCCAGATAAACTTCTGTGCATCGCCGGGCAGGAAAAAGAGTTCATGCTGTGGCTCCACGTACCGCTCGTTTTGCTCAGTAAAGAGCGTCAGCAGATATTGTCCGGTGGCGGCATCGTAATGGTTCATGGTAAAATGATTCTGGTCGCGGTTGAGGATGCCCACAAAAATGCTTTTGCCATCAGGCGCCCAGGTGACGGAGGTGAGGTATTGATTTTCTGACCCGGCAGTATTCACATAGGTAATTTCGTTGAGCGCCGTATTAAAAATCCCCAGCTTCACCTTTTGGCTTTTTGCGCCGGCCATCGGATAGCAAATCGGGCTGGCAGTGGCCATAGGATGGTACAAATCTACAAGCGGATAGCGCGCTACTTCCGATTGATCGATGCGGTAAAAGGCCAGACGGCAGCCATCGGGCGACCAGAACGATCCCTGGTTGATGCCGAATTCGTTGCGCGACGGCACATGACCGTACAAAATATCGTCGTCGCCTTTGGCTATCACCGTTTCGTTTCCATCAACAGAAACATACAAACCGCTTTCGATTGTGTAAGCCACGTTGAGGTTTTTTTTGCTGATTTGTAAATTGTCCGCTTCCTCGGGATAATTGTTGGCATCTTGCAGCGTGCTGTCGACGAAATTGTATAGATACAGATGTTGATTGTCCCTAAAATAAAACCGGTTGTCGTCGAGCCAGTTGATGCCGGGAAAACGACGCAGGGATTTTGCACCTGCCTTTTCCACGGCCTCATTTAGCGCATCAAGCCGCAACAATGTATCGGCTTTAGCCGGATCATCGCTGTGTTTTTGTATCAACGAATTATTGTCGACGTAGGTAAAAGCCTGCGTAGCGCCGCGCCACTGCAGGTTACTGATGGATTTGGGATAGATTTCCCGGTTCAGGTAGTCGGCGTAGTCGAACAGCTTGTTTTGAGCTTGTGTGGCAAAGAAGCTGAAAAGCATCAGCCCCAGAATGATCTTCTTCATTTTTGGTTTTTATTAATAAAAATAGAACGAGTTGTAAACAGCGGGCAAATTTATAGATTTTGGCAAGAGGAAGAGAAAGATACAGGCTTTCGGACTCACGCCAACCTATGAACCCAAACTCAACTTTCTCCTTTGTTCCAGTTTTAACGTTTCTATGTCCTTCGGACGATAGAAAGTTACCTACTACCCTCAGACTTTCGGGCGTCCGCCAGGACCTCGAAACTTCAACGCTCTAAAGACTTTCGAGCGTCCGCCAGGACCTCGAAACTCTTTTCTCTTTTAACGTTTCTATGTCCTTCGGACGATAGAAAGTTACCTACTATCCTCAGACTTTCGAGCGTCCGCCAGGACCTCGAAACTCTTTTCTCTTTTAACGTTTCTATGTCCTTCGGACGATAGAAAGTTACCTACTATCCTCAGACTTTCGAGCGTCCGCCAGGACCTCGAAACGTCAAAAAGACGATAGAAAGTTACCTACTGCCCTCCGACTTTCGAGCGTCCGCCAGGACCTCGAAACTCTTTTCTCTTTTAACGTTTCTATGTCCTTCGGACGATAGAAAGTTACCTACTATCCTCAGACTTTCGAGCGTCCGCCAGGACCTCGAAACGTCAAAAAGACGATAGAAAGTTACCTACTGCCCTCCGACTTTCGAGCGTCCGCCAGGACCTCGAAACGTCAAATACAAATCGAAAGATCTCGAAAAATGAGTTATCGAAATACCCGCCAATTTGGGTGTTGAAATTTTATTGTTGGGATTTGTTCGGAGCTTGATTTATTGAATTTTGGAATTTTGTTTCCCTACTTTTGCACCGATTAAAATTAAAAAATGATGATGACTTACGCCGAAACCCTCGAATATATGTTTGCCCGGCTGCCCATGTACCAGCGCATTGGCGGCGCAGCCTACAAAGCCGATCTGGATAATACCATTACACTTTGCCGCAACCTGGGCAACCCCGAACGACATTTTGCTGCCGTGCATGTGGCCGGCACCAACGGCAAAGGTTCTGTGAGCAATATTGTGGCCAGCGTGCTGCAGGAAGCCGGTTTCAAGACCGGCCTTTATACTTCACCCCACTATAGGGATTTCAGGGAACGCATCAGGATTAACGGCCAGGAAATTCCCGAAGAAAAGGTGGTAGCCTTTATCGATCAATACCGACCCATGCTTGAAGAGATAGCGCTTTCGTTTTTTGAAATGACGGTAGGAATGGCTTTTCACCACTTTGCTGACGAACAGGTTGACATCGCCGTGGTGGAGGTGGGCATGGGCGGCCGGCTGGATTCGACCAACGTGATCACGCCATTGGTATCCGTGATCACCAACATTGGATTGGATCATACCCAATTTTTGGGCGACACGCTGGCAAAAATTGCAGCAGAAAAAGCCGGCATCATCAAGCAGGGGGTTCCGGTGGTGATTGGTGAAACGCAGCCGGAAATAAAAACGACTTTTGAAACCATTGCCGGCGAGCGCAACGCACCCATCATTTATGCCGACCAAAACTGGCAGATTGCCTCTGACAATCAGCAGCAGGTAAATATTCTTTTTAAAAATAAACCATTCCTCACCACTCACCTTCCGCTGCATGGAAGCTATCAGCACAAAAATTTGCGCACCGCGCTTGAAGCCATTCGTCAGCTCGATAATACGCGTTTTAAAATTTCTAAAGAAACCATTGCTGCGGGCATCGAAAATGTGGTGGTTAACACCGGCATGCGTGGCCGTTGGCAAATGCTTTCTACCCGCCCGCTCACCATCGCCGACAGCGGCCACAATACGCATGGTTTGCAAATGGTGATCGACAACATCAATGCAACGCCCCATCGCGAGCTTCATATGATTATTGGGGTGGTAAATGACAAAAATCTGGACGAAATGATGAAGCTGCTGCCCAAAGATGCCCGTTATTATTTCTG
>Ga0265293_10002983_pt1 | contig 32457 bp, 21 predicted proteins | sample Munlanlewell138R_FD_192505 | JGI IMG/M metagenome (GOLD analysis project Ga0265293, IMG submission 192505) | Leachate microbial communities from a municipal landfill in Southern Ontario, Canada - Leachate well 138R | ecosystem: Engineered > Solid waste > Landfill > Unclassified | place: Canada... | reverse complement strand
TGAAGGGCAGATGAAATATTTCAAGTCTAGTCTTTCAGTTGTTGACGGCAAGATTAGTCTCGACCAAGAGGGTTTTTATACCATATATATCATAAGTCAGAGCAGACAAAGTTATCGGACTCTGCTTTATGTGGAAAGGTAGGAGGATATAGGAATGAAACGTTTTATCTCATGTCTGCTTAGTTTGACACTGTTAGCCTCGATATTGCCCTTAGATGTTTTGCGGGTTATGGCAGCAGACCTGCAGCCATACGTGATTGAAGATGGCTATGTCCAGGTCCAAGTATCCAAGAAAAATGCGGGTTTTCTTGTCAATACAATTGAGGGCGACCTCTTGAAAAAGTCCGACAATAATAAGAAATTACTTTTTCATAATGATGAATTTGATACTTCCTTTGTCTCCTATCAAGTAGATTACGGTGGAGCTAGGGTTGAAGAATATATTTTTGGTGGTAGGTATGGCGATTCTAGTGACCCCAGTCACAAGGGGGTTACCATCGTCCAGGAAAGTCCAAATGGACCTGTGTTGGCCTCTTGGTCAGTGGGAGATTTGACCTTCTTCCAGAGCTTGAGCCTAGAGAATAAAGAGTCTAGCCAGCATGGCATGGTGTCGATTCAACTAGCCAGCCAGAATAATGGCAGCTCGCCTGTTTCAATCAAGGCCAGACTCCTCTTAGACACTAGCCTGGGCGACCAGGACTATGCCTGCTATCAGGTGGTCAAGGACGCCTCTACTGAAACTATAACTGCTGAGAAGATTATCCAGGGTGCGACCATACCCATGAACTTCTATGCTATGGATAATCCCTTTGATCCAGAGGTCCTGGCTTATTCTGTTAATAAATCTGAGGATATGCCTTATCAGGTTGCCTTTGGTCATTGGAATAATTTGGCTGCCAGCCTCTTTGACTTTAGTCCTGATACTAGCTTGAACTATACCAATCCCTATAATGACTATCTGACTGCTGACAGTGCCTATGCCCTTTACTACGATTTGGGTAGTGTGGCAGCTGGGGGTGGGCTGGAGAGTTTAATTAGCTATTACGGTGTCTATTCCCGTCATAATGTATCGACAGCTAATAGTGTGGCCGTTGATGTGGTAGCCCCCTTGCGTTTGGCCTTAAATGATGAGAAGGATGGCTACAAGTCACTAGTCGATGTGGGAGTAGCTGATTTTGTAGCTGGTGTTAGTTTTGAAAATTATGCTAGTGATAGAGCCCAGCCTTTGAAAAATGTGGCCCTAGCAATTCAAACTACATCTAATCTCCGGGTTTTGGACGATTCTGGCCAGGTGATGGCGGGCTATGATTACGACTCTTACAAGTCACTCAATATCAGCTATGCTGATGTTCAGGTAGGCAAGCCCATCAATAAGGAAATTTATTTCCAGGCTAGGGCTAGTGACCAAGCTGCCTATGAGCGTATTACCATTGGTGTCTATGATGTGTCTGCTACTTCTGGCGAACTCAGTACAGATAAACTCCTGGGTGAAAAGGTAATCTATATCTTATTACCGGGTAGTGATGGAGATGTGCCCAAGGTCAACTTTGCTTCGATGACACCTAATATCGTCTATGCTTCGGGGACCCGTCATCTCTTCGTGACGGTGACTAATGCAACCCTCCTGACCGACCGGGCTAATTGGCAGTTCAAGGCCTACAGTCATGATAAAAAGCAAAGCCTAGAGATAGCCCATAATCTGATTACCATCAATGATGGGGTCTTGGATTTGGCCCTAACTGATGAGATAAAGTTAGCCCCTGGAAGCTGGTTCCTACAACTGGAGTGGACTGATGCAGCAGTCAGTGCTGGACTAGTCCCGGCCAAGGACCAGAAACAAACAGGACCTCAGCTCAACTTTGTCGTGTCCGAGGACCCTAAATATAGAAATGACAGCTACGGCATTCTCTCTGTCGTAGAATACAATAATAAGAAGGGCTCTGAGGTTAGAAATGAGGTCTTCACAGGGCCGCCTGCTTATAGGTTGGAGAGTTTTGTAAGTGAAGAGGACTTTAATGAATTTAAAGATAAGGGAGACTATGAGGAGATTCTCTTGATTTTCCGAGGAGAATTTACGGCTGACAAATATGTAAGTTATAGTGGCAAGGACGGCAAAGACACAAAAGAATACACTTATTATAGCGCTGTCAGCACTAAGACCCTAGACCCCTCGACCAGGGAATATGAGGTAGATAACACCATTAGCATTAATGGTGCTATGGATTTTGAGGGCGGCAGTATGCTGGTCTATTATGAGGATTACAAGACCCCAGATGGATTTAAGACTTCGTCGATAAATGTAGAATTTGACGGTGAACTCCTGACCAGTAATGCCAGGACCTCTATCTGGACGGGCAAGTCGATTTTGACCCAAATATCCCAGGGGGAGAGCTTTTCTCTGCGGCCTTATGATGAAAATGGGGAGCGGACAGAGAATTTTAATGACAATACAATTCGTTTGGTCTGGCCTTCTATTTATGGAGCAGGTCAAACCCTGGCTGGAATGGTTTTCAAATTAGCCTATGGCGAGCTAGGTGTCATGCAGGATGATGATGGCGATGAAATCGGTAGGGTTTTGTCCTTTTCGGCTAGCCTATCTCTGAATTTTCTCAAGGCTGTGCCGGGTGACCCTTATGATGACCCAAAAATCACCTATTGGTCCAAGATTCAGGATATATATCGTTTTTATGATACATCTCAGGATTTACGGGCACACCTTTATTCCCAAGACCATGCCAATAAACTCTTTGATTTTGAAGATGTGGACGAGGAAGAACCTGAGAAAAAGGGTGTTAGCGCTGCCGTAATGGTGGAGGATATCCTCTTTGGCTGTGGCCAGGGTTTTATCGGCTTTCACTTCAAAGTGGCTATCGGTGTGCAGAATATGATTGATAGCTTACCGGAAATTAGCGGAGAGTTAGAGGTAAATACAATCAATGATTGGTCCTTTGGCTTTGAGGGCAGTATGGAACTGCCGACTATGCAGATGGAGGCCAGGCTAAAATTCAAGAGCCATAATGATATACCTGTACCTGATGAGATATATTTCTATGTGGGTGGATTCAAGCCGGGTATAAATATTGATGGCGGTGGGGTAGTCTGGATTACAGGTGGTGGCGGTGGTCTGTCTAACATCTACGATACCATCTTCATGACCCAGTCGGTGCCCCCACTCAAGTTACTAATTTCGGTTAGTTTTAGCATTATTCAGGTAATGGATGGCCGTGCTGACATATCCCTGGGCCTAACTGGTATTAGCCTAGAGGCCAAGGATTTGAAAATTCTAGGAGCTCTAAAGGCGATTGAAAGTATCTCGCTGGGTCTGGAATGGTATCCAGATTTTGATTTACAGGCCTCAATCTCTGTGGATTTCTTTGAGGGCGTAATCAAGGGTGGCGGTTATATTGTCTTATTCAGTGAGGGTTATCAGGATTTCTTCTTTGAAATATATATCTATGCCATCCTGGGTGTGCCAAAGTCAGTGCCGGTAGTGGGAGGTATGACCCTGCTGGGTGTTGATTTAGGCGCTAACAATGACAAAATTTGGGGTGGCTTTAAGATTCTAGGTATTGGCTATGGAGTCACCTATTATTGGGGTCAGGATGGAGTTGACTTTACAAGTGGTGACCAAATGGCCCAGCCGACCTTCCCGAATCTAATGAGCCATGATGATATCCCGATCTATTATGATGAAGACCGTGGCCAGACCCTTTATGCCAGCTTTGGTACTAATATTAGTCCAATCGGACCGGCCCAAGTGTTAGAATCGTCTGACCTACCACGCTTGATGGCAGCGGGCCTGTGGACTGATCCTGATGACAATTTACATAAATTTAATCTAGGAGTCCAGGACAGCAACAATAATGCAGCTATTGTCCAGATTAGTTACGCTGCAGCTGATGAAGAAGACGCCCAGACCAAGGCTAATGCTTTTCAGGTGAAATCAAATGCGGATATGTCTGGTGATACTTTAACACTATATTTCTATGACCAGACTAAGCCTGACACTGACCCAGTTAACCAAGTGGCAAATGCAAATGTCAGTTATGATGAGGCAAAGGGCCAGGCTGTGTGTAGTTTTACTGTGACCGATGAGTTAGACTACAACAAAGATTGGTATATTTCGACTGGGGAAGTAACTTCTACGGTTATGCTCTATAATGTAGGCCTACTACCAGAGCTAACATCAGTCAATGGTACAGTGGATGTGGGTGCTAATAAAATAAACCTGACCTGGGATGGGGCAAATCTTGCTGGTCTAGATAAGATTAGTTTTTATTTGACTGAGTCTAATGACAAGGGAGATCCTAATAACCTGGCTGCGGCTGAGGCAGGTAGAGCCCTAACAGTTTTAGATAAATCAGCTGATATTATTAGCAAATCAGCGACTCTAGACCTTCCTGCAGATTTACCAACAGGTGACTACTATATTAGGGCAGTCTATTCCAAGGAAGACCAGGTCAATGGTCTGCTCTTTAGCGAGAATACAATATCTTATACTAATATTAATATGCCAGGTACTGCTATGATAAATAATTTTGCTCCAGCAGGTAACCTAGAATATAGTTTAACCATAGGAGACCCAGCAGATGACAAGACTGATGGTTACCTAGTGACTATTTACGATAATAATGGCCCTAGTGATGTGGCAGGGCTGACCTATGATAGAGCAAGCTCTGGTGCGACGACCTTCAATATTGGTGGTTCCTACCAATATGAAGATGAGGCAGGTGTTCTACAGACCCATGGTTTAGCTGGTGGTCATACCTATTATGCTGGTGTCACCCCTTATAAATTACTAGACACTGATAATAATGGAGAGAATGATAGCATACTTTATGGCCAGGAAGTAATGTCCAATTGGTTAACCTTACCAGTTCCGACCAAGCCGACGGTGACAATTACAGCTGACCAGACTGAACAAAAGGGGACTTTCAAGGACAAGAATATAGACTTTACAGCGATAATTTCAGAGGCTGTCATCGGCCAATGGGTCCTCGATGATACACAAATTATTGGACCGAAATCGGAGTTAGTGGACTCCAGAGGAACTTTCACAAATACTTCTAGTGTGGATATTGTACTGGCAGATTTGGCAGAAGGAGACCATATTTTAACTCTAACAGGCGCCAATGGTCAGGGGGATCGTTTTAAGCATGATTACACTTTCCGAGTGGACACGACTCCACCACGGCTCCTACTAGCCAGTCCGGTCAATGGTAGTCTTTTCAATAAAAATGGTAGCCTGACTATTAAGGGAATTACGGATCCTGATGCCCTCTTTAGCCTAATTTATGCTGACGGCAGTAAAATTGTAGATAAAAAGACTGTTAGCCAATTAGCTGGCACAATTGCGGCGGATGGGACCTTTGAATTTACGGTCAATATACCTAATCCGCACTCTGCCTCTAGGCATGAACTTACAATTGCTGCTGCTGATGAGTGGGGCAATAGCCTAGCCAAGGATGTCTGGGTGACCCACGGGGGCTTGGCCGACTTAGAGGGTTTAGAGATTCTGGTCAATGGCGCCTCGATGGCAGATGGCAGCATTCCAGAGGACTTGCTGGGTGGCCAGCAGAGCCTTGCCCTAGCTGGCATCACCAGTGAGGGCCAGAGCTTCCGCATCAGTGATGACAGCACCATTAGTTGGCAGTCTCTAGTTACAGATGGTAGTGCTGAAATTGATGATTATGGAAATGTGACCTTGAGCAATGATGCGACTGGTATTTTGATTGGCATGTTAGAAGTAGCCACAGGAGCCCACCGGACTGCAGTCTTGAGCTTTGGCCCAGAGACTAACGAGGGCATGGTCAAAGTAACTGCTTCGGCAGGGGGTCAGGTTAGTGGTGGTGGCCAATATTCACCGGGTCAACTGGTGACTATAAAGGCGACGGCTAATAGCGGTTACACCTTTGCAGGTTGGACTATTGATGGAGTTACAGTCGATAACACAGGCCTATCGACGATTACATTCATGATGCCGCGGGGGACTAATGTGACTGCCCATGCAGAATTCAGACCGACTAGCTCTGATGATGATGATGAAGACTATCTCTATGATCCAGATACAGTAATTGTTACGAAAACAGCGGAGACTGGAGAGCTGGTTGAAACCAGTATTCCAACAGGTGTTAATTCGAGTTCCTTTGTCGCTTATTATATCAATAGTGATGGCAGCAGGACCTTCGTTGCCCTGTCTGCCCCTATAAATGGCAAACTTTATTTCCAAGCACCAGCTGATGCGACTTATTATTTCGTAGATAATCGGATTGCTTTTAAGGATACAATCGACCATTGGGCAGCGACTGTGATTAACTTTATGACAGCCCGCGGTCTCTTAAAGGGCGTAGGAGATAATCAATTCGCACCGAACCAGGCTATGACAAGGGGAATGTTAGTAACTGTTCTCCATCGTTTGGCTGGTGAACCGGCAGCTAGAGCTGGGGGGACTTTCACAGATGTGGATGCTAGTGCCTGGTATGCAGATGCCGTAGCTTGGGGCTATGAGAATGAAATAGTCATGGGTATGGGATCTGGTATCTTTGCACCAAATGTCGAATTGACCCGAGACCAGATGTGTGCTTTGATTGTTAGGTTTATTCGTCTCTATGAAATTGATTTACCTGCTCTGGGCGGCGATGACTTGTCCTTTACAGATGTTGGGGCTATCCCTGATTGGGCGATTGAGGACATTGCTTATTGCCAGGCCTTGGGTCTAATTAAAGGTTATCCTGATGGTAAGTTCCAGCCAAAGGGCAAGGCGACTCGGGCGGAGAATAGTGTGGTCCTGATGGGATTAATCGAGACTTTAATTGCAGAAATCTATAAATAAGTGCTTGAAAAGAGACGCTTTGCTTGCTAGACAAATGATTTTAGAAAATAGATAAATGATTTTAGAAAATAGATAAAAGTGATGTATAAAAAGAATCTTGTGAAAATTTTTTAATAGTAAAGTGCAAAAATGCTCTAAGGGGGGAGATAGCTGTGAGCGGAGTCATTCGGGGGAATTTAACTTGGATAAGAAGTATAGGCCTTGTGTGCTTGATAATTGTCTTGCTGGTCCCCCTTCCTGCTTTTGCCCAAGAGACCATTCAGACAAGTCAGCAGTCTAATTCAGATGCGCCAATTAGGATTGCCTTTATTGATACAGGCATTTCTAGCAAGCACTTCAAAGAGGGGCAGCTAGCAGCTGGTAGAAACTATGTCTTTCCAGACAAAGACAGCCAAGATCGGGATGGACATGGGACGGCGACGGCTGGTATGGTTTTGGGTTCTGAGAGTTTGGGGCTGGCGGGCTCCTGCCCCCAAGCTCAAGCTGTGCCCCTGGTGACTGTTGATAGGTATCCCTCTGGCCTGGTTAAGAAGGCAGATGTCAGGGTCATGAGTCAGGCTATTTATGATGCTATTGATATCTATGGCTGTCGGGTCATTAATATTAGTATGGGTGTTATAGAAGATAATCCGGAACTAGGCCAGGCCGTTGACTATGCTGAGGAGCGGGGAGTTGTCATTGTATCGGCTGTAGGTAATGATAATATAAAATATCCTGAACGATCATATTACCCAGCCTCCTACTCCACAGTAATCGGTGTAGGTGCAGCCGAGTGGCGTGCAGAAGGGTCTAGCTTATCAGGTCAGGGACAGACATCTGCCCAAGTGTCAGGAAGTTGGCAAGTGGCAGATTTCTCCCAGCGACAGGGTCTATCAGTTCTAGCCCCAGGCGTAAATCTAGCGACAGTGACTAATAAAAATGCTCTTGAACCTGGTCGAGCGAGCGGGACCTCCTATGCTAGTGCCTATGTGGCAGGACTTGTTGCACAAATTCTCATGGATAATCCTGGTCTAGAGCCGGCTGAAATTAGGGCCATTTTATTTGCAGGAGCAGACAATCTGAGTCTAGTGGGAGAAGGTATTGAGAGTGGCTGGGGACTGGTTGAAAGGGGTCAAAGTGTAAGAGACAAGCTGACTAGAGCAGTATTGGTCGAGCTATTATACGAAGCAGCTGGACGACCAGAAATAGATGGGGATGACTCTGTCTTTGGCGATGTCCCAGCCGATAGTTATTACATGCAGGCAGTAAACTGGGCCGCATCAGTGGGAATTGTAAAGGGTTATAATTCTAGTCAGTTCGCTCCCAATAATCTGGTTAGCCGAGAAGAAATGGCTGTAATTATAAAAAATTATGCCAGCTATCAGGGTCTCATCAGTCAGGGCCTCATCAGTGGGGAGAGAGCCAGTTTATCCCATTTCACAGATGAGGGAATTATATCTGATTGGGCGAGAGAGGCCCTATCATGGGCTATAGATAGGGGCTTGTTTAGAGGAAGGGGTCAGGGGATATTAGACCCGCTAGGGGCAACTAGCCGTACAGAAACTTCCCTTATCCTCGAGCGATTTTTTGTAAACCAGAGAGCATTCTAGCAAGAACTAGTAAAACTTGAGCAGCCAGTCATGGCTGCTTTTCTCTTTCGATAGCAGAAATAACCCTTGTGAGCCAATTTTATAGCTGCTTCTTTATCGGTTACAAATTTATAAATATTCTCATTGTTATCTGGTAAGAGATGAATTATAATCTCTTAGCCTTTTTATTTCAGCGCTATATAAGTGACTTTCACAATTAGGTCTTTAATAAGACAGTTTGATTATCATTGTATTGTTTACAGAGTATTATATTTTGATATAATTATGGTAAATAAAAGAAGATACTAAAAGTTTCATGAGGTGGAAGGTTTATGAAGGATCTGTTAGAAAAACTTAAACAAAAGGTAATGGTTAGCGCTGAGAATATTTCAGCTCTAAGAAATTACATATCTAAGAAGCATCCTAACCTATCATCACGTGAGGCTTCTACTCTGCTAGTTAATTCAATACATAAAATTATAGATAATAATTTGATTCAATTTGATACAGATTACAGGGATAAGATAAGACAAATTATCATTGACAATTCAGTTCACAAAAGCTCTTTCTTGATTACTACAGATGAGGTTTTATATGCATTTGCAGATATTTGTGAAGATAAGGAAGATTGTATCAATAATTTGTGTGCTTGGATACAGGAAGCACATAATATGGAAGTGACAAAGGAAGAGCTCATACATATTATTGATGAAATAAAAAAGTTAGATACAGAATATATGATCAAGGATATACAGCTTGAACCTAAAGACATACTCCTTCAAAGTGAAGATGTTGGAGAAATTTCTAATTTGCCAGTACATAGACAAGCTTTGAATAAGTATATTGGTATAGCCATATGTGGATTTCTTATAGCCTTATTGATTCTGCCTAAACCTATAAAGGATAAGAAGGAAGAGATAGTAGAAATAGTGGCCGCAGATGAAATAGTTGTGATGGAAACTAGGGATATTAACGAATTGCCATTAGAGCTCAAGTATAAAAGTATTGAAATTGAAAAGTTGAGAGCATGGTTAAACGGTAGAAATTCAAGGTTAGCTGACGAACCATATTTATCTGCAATAGTAAGTACAGCTCAGGAGTTTGACATAAATCCAATTTTAATGATAGCTATTGTAGGTCAAGAGCAGGGATTTGTCCCAAGATCACACGAGTACGCTGATAGGATAGCTAATAATCCTTTTAATGTTTACGGTAGCTGGGTTGATTATAATACTAATATATTAGATTCGTCAAAAATAGCAGCCCTAACACTAGTAAATCTAAGTAAAGACAGGCCTAGCGACATAGACCCAATCCAATGGATTAATAGAAAATATGCAGAGGATGAAAATTGGCATAAAGGAGTAAGTAAAATTTTCTATATGCTAAATGAAGAATTAGCAATATCTGAGTAGAGAAGCCAAGTGACACCTTGGCAAACTGATTCCAAACCTTGATTTTGATGAAATGGTAAGTAATAAAAGAATCAAAGATTTTTAGACATAGGGTTAAGATGTATCAATATGTAGATTGTGTTAGAGTTCTTATGCTATAATATGCTTGTATTCCATAAATTATAGAGGGGGAAAGGGCTTGAAAAAGGGAGATGTTTTATGGGCTTTAGCACTGATATTATTTGTTTTTATTATGTTATCACCTTTAACTGGGAAAGCATTTATTAAATTCACTGGAGAGCATGTTTATATTGGCGGATTTATTAAATTTTTTGTATTAGCAACTATGGGAGAACTCTTAGCAATAAGAATAACCACAAGTAATTGGAAAATGCCTTGCGGAATAGTATATAGGGCATTTATTTGGGGATTTCTAGGTATGGCAATTACATTGTTTTTTGCCATATTCCAAAATGGAGTTCAGAGTGCAATGACTAGTGGACTACTTCCAAAAAGTAATTCTAGACTTATATCTGCTTTCTTTACAAGTGCAGCAACTAACATGACATTTGGACCTGCAATGATGGCTGTTCATAGGGTTACAGATACCTATATAGATATGAAATACGAGAACAAAGGTAGCAAAGCATCCCTAAATAAGGTCATAGAAAGAATAGATTGGAGAGGCTTTATTTCATTTGTTGTTTTAAAAACAATACCAATATTTTGGATACCAGCACATACCTTAACATTTTGGCTACCATCAGAATATAGAATAATAGCAGCGGCAATGCTATCTATAGCACTAGGGGCAATACTTGCCTTTGCAAAGAAAAGAAAACAAACTGCATAAACTATCAAGGGGATATATTGGAAATATAAACTTCAATATGTCCCTTTTTATTCCTCCTCTGCATAAAATGAAAGAAAAGTAATGGAGGAAGCTGCTTATGAAGAACAAACTATTGCTTCTAGGTATTAGAAAAGATTCAGTTTTAAAGAAAAAGCTGACTAAGGAAGAGTTGTTTAAGGAAATATGCCATAAAGTACAGGGAAAAAAAGCGGATTCAAGGTATATAGAAAGACTCTATAAATATGCTCTTAATAAAAAACACAAGAATAGCACTTTAATAGAATTAAATCCTGAAAATAATAAAACTCCAAATGCAGAAGAAATAGAGGGATACAGAACCATGATCTATGAGGAGGAGTATGCTACAAGGCTTATTGCTAAAATATTTAATAAGGAAACATCTATCTCCAATTGGAAAATGAACCTACATTTATTGAAAGGATTTTATTCAGACATATTTAAGGATAAAAGTATTGATATTGCCATAGTGGATTCTTATATAGGAGGATATTCTTTATTAGATAATGTGGATAACATATCCTTCAAGAAAGCTAGGAAAGAAATAATTACTAGATCTGAATATTTTCCATGGAAGACCATAGAATATGCTAAAACCTATGCTTTTAACTATAATACAGGTAAATATCCTAGCTACGTAGGCAAGGGAGGAGATTGTGCCAACTTTGCTTCTCAAGCATTACATGCTGGTGGGAAGCTTATGGCAGGTATGAACTCTAATAATTTTAGCAATTGGTTTTGTAGATCAAACCGTGCTTGGGATGTAGACAAAATATCTTCAACTTGGAGGGGTGCAGATGCATTTGGACATTATTGGATGAAAAAGGCTGTTTCTTATAAAAACTTTGACAGGTCATGCTTCAGTGACAATTCAAAATTTAAGCAGGTACTTAAATATGGAGCTAGGGGAGATGCAGTATCTCTACTTAATAGTAATGGTAGACCTTTTCATACATTAATAATAATTGACTATGGTAAGGACGATCTAATATGTGCGGCTCACTCAGGTGATACAATAAGTGCATCCTTAAGAAATTATGGTTTGTTTAGTGGGGGAGTAAGAGTGTATAAAATGAGCGAATGAAACTGATGCAGCCTGCAGTTAAAGGTCTTATATGCTTTCCAACAGACATTACAAAAATTAGTAGGAACATTTTTTTATAGACTATCGTCTATTCTATAAAGAAACAGATACAGTTTAGACAAACAAGGTTTCTATATAAATATACTGTTTTTTAGGAGGAAGAAAAGTGGCAAAGAAAAAAATAAGAATTGTCATATTAGCATTATCACTTTCAATACTAATAGGATGTACAAATTTCAATGGACAAAACAGTGGAGACAACTTAGACAATGGCAATAAGGTAGAGCAAGGACAAAATGAGGATACAAAGACAGATGATAAAGAAATAATTGATCAACTAAAGGAAATTGTCAAGAATAAGGCAAAGCTTCCTGAAGCTTTTAAATACCTAGATGTCAACATTTCAAAGGTTACAAAGGATGATTCAACTCAAATGGTAGAAATATTTGAAAAAGCTCAGAAAGATTATCTAGCTACCCTAGATAATAAATACTATAATGAAGAAACACAAGAAAGGTTTCAAAGCTTAAACAAATCAATAGAAGATATAAATGACTTAAAAGATATTGAAGATGAATCAATCAAAGAACTAGTAACAGAAGCAAAGAGTTTAGGTTATAAGGTAGAAACTGTTGAGGCATCATATTTTCCAATTATTGATTATAGCTTTTTCAAGAAATACAGTAACTATGTGACAGATGATATGAAGGAGTATATTGAAATAATGTCTACAGAATCAGATGAAGCTCCAGCAAAGGATGCAGGCTTGGTCGTTACTTGGGATGAGTTTTTAAATAGGACCCTAACCCAAGAAAAATTTATCAATGAGTATAAGGATTCTGCAAAGCTTGATGATATAAAAGAGCTCTATAATAGATATGTGTACTTTATATTTAATGGGTTAGCCAATACTCCTCTATTTGATTACAATACAAATACAATGGTATCTGAAGCCAAAAACGCTTACTTAGTTGCCATAGAGAGCAAGGAAAGTGCCTTACTAGAAGAATTGAGAGGATATATGAATGCTCTAAAAGGGACTGATTATAAACTAACAGATGACATCATAAAATACGGGGAAGAGGCCATTGATAGGCTTTCATATGATAATTAAATCATGGCAAGAGAAAATGAGATCAATTGATTAGCACTAGGACACGTTATTTTAATTTCAAAGAAGAATTTAACTAGATATTATATGACTTTTAGCACCTTCAAACTTAAATAGTTGAGGGTGCTATGTTTTTCCTATATAATAGTGAGAAGAGAAGAGATATGAAAGGAGCAACCTATTGATGAATTTTCTTGATGGACTTAATGATAAGCAGAGAGAAGCAGTGTTGGATACAGAGGGGCCACTACTAGTCCTTGCTGGCGCAGGAAGCGGAAAGACTAGAGTTTTAACTCATAGAATAGCCTATATTATAGAAGAAAAAGGAGTAAGACCATATTATATACTTGCCCTAACATTTACCAATAAAGCTGCAAATGAAATGAAGGGAAGAATCGGAAGACTAATTGGGGACAAGGCTGAATATATATGGGCTGGAACATTCCACTCAATATGTGTAAGAATACTAAGAACAAATATTGAGAAGCTTGGCTATGGAAGTAATTTTGTTATCTTTGATACAACAGATCAAAAGACTTTAATTAAGGACTGTATAAAGGAATTAAATCTAAATGAAAAAAATTATGAGCCTGCTTCAATGTTGAGCTTTATAGGTTCACAAAAAGACAACCTAGTAGAGCCAGATACCTACATAAACCAGAATTATGGGGATTACAGAGAAAGACAAAAAGGTGAAATATTTAGTCTTTTTCAAAGAAAGCTTAAGGCTAATAATGCACTAGATTTTGATGATATAATCAATAAAACCATAGAATTATTTAGACAATTTCCAGATATACTTGAATCTTATCAGGATCAATTTAAATATATATTAGTTGATGAATATCAAGATACTAATAGAGCCCAATATATACTCATTAATCTATTGTCAAAAAAACATGTTAATATTTGTGTGGTGGGCGATGATGACCAGAGTATCTACGGATGGCGCGGTGCTGATATCAGAAACATTCTAGACTTTGAAAAGGATTATAAAAATGCAAAGGTCATTAAATTAGAGCAAAACTATCGTTCTACAAAAACAATATTAAATGCAGCCAACCAAGTAATAGAAAACAACGAAGGTAGAAAAAGTAAAAGATTATGGACTGCAAACGACGAAGGCTGTCAAATCAAGAACTTTAGCGGTGCCAATGAACATGAAGAAGCAAATTTCATAGTAGACAAAATTAAGGAAATATCTGATGAAGAAGATAGAAAGCTATCAGAGTTTGCAATATTATATAGAACAAATGCGCAGTCACGTGTAATAGAGGAAGCATTCTTAAAAGCTAATATCCCTTACAAAATAGTAGGAGGACATAAATTCTACGATAGAAAAGAAATAAAGGATATAGTAGCTTATTTAAGACTTATTCAGAACCCTGTAGATAATTATGCATTTAAGAGAATAGTAAATGTACCTAAAAGAGGACTAGGAAAGACATCCTTAGATAAACTAGAGCAATATAGCTTAGAAAAAGAGGACAGTATGTTTGGAGTAATGTTAGAATGTGATGAAATTCCAGGACTTACTCAAAGAGCTAAAGACAGCCTAAGTTCTTTTTCTACAATGATTAGAAAGTTCATGGCTATGAAGGAAATATTCACAGTAACAGAGTTAATAGAAAATTTAATTGAATCAATTGGGTATATAGAAGAAATACAAAAGGAAGAAACCATACAGGCAGAATCTAGAATAGAAAACATTAGAGAGTTTTTATCTGTAGTTGTAAGCTTTGAGGAAACTAGTGAAGATAAGAGCCTGGAGGGATTCCTTGCAAATATTTCATTGCTTTCTGATTTAGATAAGACAGATGACACAGATAGAGATACAGCAACTATGATGACACTTCACAGTGCAAAGGGACTTGAATTTCCGGTAGTATTTATGACTGGAATGGAGGAAAGCTTATTTCCGTCATCTAGAGCATATTTTAATGAAGATGATATGGAGGAAGAGAGAAGGCTCTGCTATGTAGGCATCACTAGAGCAGAGGAAATCCTATTTATGACAAGGGCATACAGTCGTATGATTTACGGTAAAACAGGCGTCAACTCTGCTTCTAGATTTTTAAGAGAAATACCGGATGAGCTTACTGAGGACTTAAATGAGACAGAAGAAAGCCCCACTTCAATAACAGCTAGAAAATTTGATACTGAAGTAAATACTAGGAAAAAAACTAATATGTCTCCAAAATACTTTGCTGGATACACTATAGAGAACACTAGAAAAACTCCTGTAACTTCAAATCTAGAGCTTAAACCTGGCTCAAAGATTAATCACAAGGCTTGGGGTATAGGTACGGTGGTTCAAATCAAGGAATTAAGCAATGATAAAGAAATTACAATTGCATTTAATAGTCAGGGCATAAAAAAACTAATGCTTTCTTTTGCACCTATAGAAGTAATTGGTTAAGGAAGGTGAATTATTTGGATAAGCAAAACAGAATAAAAGAACTAGTGGATATGCTAAACGAGCTTAGCTACAATTATTATACATTAGACAGTCCAAAGGTTAGCGATAAAGAATATGATGTGCTCTATGACGAATTAATAGAGCTTGAAGGTAAAACTGGCATAATACTGTCAGATTCTCCTACTCAAAGAGTTGGAGGGGTACCACTTGAAAAGTTTGAAAAGCATAGACATTTAGGAAGCCTTTGGAGCTTAGATAAGGGACAAAGCTATGGAGAGCTTAGAAGCTGGGATCAAAGAGTAAGGAAACTAATAGAGCAGTATAACTTAGAGCAAAGTGAAAAGCTACCACAGCCAACCTATGTAATGGAGTTAAAGTTTGATGGGCTAACTATCAATTTAACTTATAAGGATGGCAATCTAGCTCAGGGAGCTACTAGGGGAAATGGTGTTATTGGTGAAGCAATTCTACCTCAGCTTAAAACAATAAGATCCATACCACTTAGTGTAGACTATAAGGGTACCATTGAAGTGCAAGGGGAAGGATTAATGCCACTTTCTGCACTTAAAAAATATAATGAGAGGGCATCAGAACCTCTTAAAAATGCAAGAAACGCTGCTGCAGGTGCCATAAGAAATCTTAATCCAAAGGTAACAGCTGAAAGAAATCTAATAGGCTATTTTTATAACATAGGTTACTCAGAGGGACTTAGCTTTGATACTCATGCAGAGATGATAGAATTCCTAAAAGAGAATAGATTTCCAGTAAATAAATATTTCAAATTACTGAACAGTATAGAGGAAGTCATAGGAGAAATTGAGAGAGTAAAAGAAGATAGAAAAGGCCTAGACATACTTACTGATGGATTGGTAATAAAAATAAATGATATGAGAACCAGAGATGCTTTAGGTTATACACAAAAATTTCCTAGATGGGCAATAGCATATAAATTTGAGGCAGAGGAAGTAACTACAAAGCTTTTAGACATAGAATGGAATGTAGGAAGAACTGGAAAGGTAACACCTACAGCCCTTTTAGAACCTATTGATATTGGCGGAGTTACGGTAAAAAGAGCCACTCTTAACAATTGGGACGATATCCAAAGGAAAAAAGTTTCCATAGGCGGCAGGGTATGGTTGAGAAGGTCCAATGACGTTATACCAGAGATAATGGGAACCGTAGAAGAAGATCAAGTGGACATAGAAGAAATATTAAGACCTGAGAAATGTCCTGCATGTGACAGTGACCTTGTGCAGGAAGGAGTGCATATATTTTGTCCTAATTCACTATCCTGTAAGCCCCAGCTAGTGTCAAGATTAGTTCACTATGCCAGCAGAAATGCTATGAACATAGAGGGCTTTAGTGAAAAGACTGCTTCTCAGCTTTTTGAAGAGATTAGTTTAAAGGACATACCTGGACTATACGAGCTTAAACTTGAGGATATAGTGAATCTAGAAAGATTTGGACCTAAAAAGGCACAAAATCTTTTAGATGCAATTGAAAAGAGTAAAAATTGCACATTAGCTTCCTTCGTATATGCCTTAGGAATACCTAATGTAGGGAAAAAAACAGCTACAGATCTTGCTGATGAATTCAATTCTTTAGAAAGAATAATGGAAGCAAGCCATGAACAGCTTGTGAAAGTGCCTGATATTGGAGATATAGTAGCAAATAGTATAATTGAGTTTTTCCATGATTCAAAAATAGTTAGCAGTATTAATAAGCTATTATCAGAGGGAATCAATATTATTTATGAACATGAAGAGATTATAGAAGAAACCATATTCACTGATAAAACAGTGGTCATAACAGGAACAATAGAAGGATATAGTAGAAGTCAGGCTGAGTCTTTAGTTAAAAAAATGGGAGGCAAGGCCTCAGGAAGCGTAAGCAAAAGAACAGACTATGTTATTGTTGGAGAAGAAGCAGGTTCTAAGGCAGACAAGGCTAGAGAGCTTGGAATAAAAATAATAACTGGAGCAGAATTTGTTGCTATAGTACAATGATAATCCAAGAATTATCTTCTATACATTAGAATAGCTGAAATAAACAGAAGCTTAACAAAGAAGGAGCCTAGCATAATTACCAAATAGGTAGTTAGTGTTACTCCTTCTTTTATTTTAGAGCAGTTCTCTTGTAAGGAATAAACTAATTGAAAAAGCAGAATAATATTGTAGAACTGTAGTTAAGCTGCTTATAAAAGGAATTAGTCAAAAAATTCTTAGTTGATTTTGCTATTATCTTTTATATTGGATTCTTTCTTATCCCTAAAGTATGGGCAACCAGAGGATATATTTCCTGATGAGATAATCATTCGATTCTGTGTGCATATTCCCTCATTTTCATAAAGACATTTTTCAGAGCAGTTTATAGTCATTATTTATACCTCCCTTTAAGCATTATGTAAAGAATTAAATATGATTTATTTTGCCCAGATGATCTTAGTATTATTTTTTAACTAAAGCTTTTCTTACAGATTTAGTTTTATGTCATTATGTGATATTCTATAATAATGAAAGACTTATTTGAAAGAAGGTGAGGAAATTACACTTTTTCCTAATTACACTGAAACAGGCCATGTTTATCATATAGCTTGCATTACAGATTTAGACAGTATACTAAAGAATGGAATTAAGTATAAGGATAAATCTACTTATCGTACAATGTATTTGGAGTTCCATAAGTTTATTAGCTCACTAAAGCCTGATAGTATACCTGCTTGGGTTAGGAGAGAAAAGGCTATATTTGCCAGCCTAAACTACAATGAGACTCACTCATGGCATTCTCATACAGTTCTTTTGTCACTAAAAATAGATAGGGACAAATGCTGGATTGCAAATGAAAACTTAGCAAATAGAATATATGAACCATTTATATTAAAGGACGTAAAATCATTTGAAGAAGCAGGTAATTATGTAAATAAAGAAGGAAAAAAAGCCATAGAAGATTATTGGACTACATCATTAAGCTTTAGTGAAAACCTAATAGCTAGACGTGATAAAGAAGAAGGGTATGATGCTGAGGTTATGATATTTCATGATATAAAACCTGAGGATATAACCATTTTAAGAATAATTTCAGATCATAAGATAATGACAGTTAAAGAATGTTTGGAGCTTTATAAGGGGGAATAAGAAATGAAAATAGGGAAATTGCCTAATGAAGTACTAGAAGAAATAGTATTCTCAAATATCAGCTATAAAAGAAATGAAGTGCTAACTAGTGCTGGAATAGGAAAAGACTGTGCTGTACTAGACCTTGGAGACAATGTTTGTGTTGTTTCTACTGACCCTATTACAGGAGCCACTAAAGATATTGGGAAGCTTGCTGTTCATATTTCATGCAATGACGTAGCATCTAATGGAGCAGAACCAATAGGCTTACTCATGACCATATTAGCTCCTCCTAGTAGCACAGAGGAAGATTTAGAAAAAGTAATGGAAGATGCAAATGAAATAGCATCAGGGCTAGGAGTTGAAATAATAGGGGGACACACTGAAATTACAGATGCAGTGAACCGATTAATTGTGTCAACTACTGTAATAGGAAAACAACCAAAGAAAAATATGTTAAATCCAAAAGAGGCTAAAGTAGGAGATAAAATACTTATTACTAAAACCGCAGGCATAGAAGGAACAGCCATAATAGCAAATGAGCTAGAAGAAAAGCTAAAAGCTTTAATACCACAGCATCGTATAGATGAAGGAAAGTCCCTAATAGATAAAATAAGCATAGTAGTGGAAGGGAAGATATGTGGACATATAGGAGTCCCTTATATGCATGACATTACTGAGGGTGGAGTATTAGGAGCTGTATGGGAAACTGCAGTTGCAATAAACAAAGGAGTTCAAATTAACCTAGACTTCATACCATTAAAGGAATCTACAAGAGAAATTTGCAATGTATTAAATATCAATCCATTTAAGTTAATATCCAGTGGCAGCTTAATAGTAGTAGCATCAGTAGAAAAGATAGATAATATCCAAAAAGAACTTCTCCAAAATGGCATAGAGTCATCAGTTATAGGCGAAATAACAGAAAAGGATATTTTAGCTCAAGTCAAGGGAGAACTAAAAGAAATTGAGTCTCCTGATAGTGATGAGTTGTATAAAGTACTTTAGTGAGGCTAACCGAAGCTTAAATAAAATACACACTTACGGTTAGCAGTCTCTTTACACAAATTTATTAGCTTAGTATTTTATTTTAGCTTACTACTTTACTATGTTTATATATTTATATGAACGATTTCCTATTATTATTGGTATATTAAAAGAATATTACAAAACCCCAAATCGATTGACATAATATTTCGCGAAATGATATATATATACTATACACATCAGTGAAAATTGTTGACTTATGTTGAATTAATCAGAAAACAAGTATACATAATCGCAAAACATTTGAAGCTTTAGGGGGTAAGATATGAAGAAAATAGTTGCAGCTTTTATGGTGTTTATTATGTTAATAGGAAATAGCGCAGGCGTATTTGCCTTGTCGCAAAATTTCGTAAATGTTAGTGTTAATGGAAAAAAGGCAGATGTACCTACAGCAAATGTTATATTTGATGGAAAGCCTATTGAGACTGACATACCTCCAATAATTCTTAATGACAGAACCCTAGTTCCAATAAGGTCTATTGGTGACCACCTGGGGGCTGAAGTAAGTTGGAATCAAGAAACTAAAGAAGCAAGGGTTAAAACGGAAAATCAAGAAATTATATTGAAGGTAAACAGCAATATGGTTTTAGTTAATGGAGAGAGTCAAGAAATACCCTATGGTGTACCGGCTATTTTAGTAAATGATGCCAGGATTATGGTTCCATTAAGGTTTGTATCAGAGGTTTTTGGATGTACAGTAGAATGGGATCAAAGCACTACCACAGGCATTATTACTAGTTCAAAAATTGAGATCACTGGCATAATAGTAGAAAATTCTACAGAAGCTAGACCAAGGATTAGCCTTATAGCCACAGGGGAAATAAAATATAGAGAAGAGTACCAAATAGAGCCATATAGGCTAATTATAGATGTACATAATAGCAAATTAGATATTAGCGATGAGTCAATGTTAGATTCAAATGGAACAGTTAATTTAGAAGTAAATAAGTATCCAATTAAATATATTAGAATGGCAGAACTTCCTGGTGAACCTAATACGGTAAGAATGGTAATAGACTTAGAGAACCATATTGGATATGATATTAGTTCCTATGATGACAATAAACTTATAACAATATCCTTCTTAAATAATGTACAAGATATTAGCTCAGAAAAGGTACAGGGCAATGAGGCTGTAGTTATAAAAACCTCAGAGCAATTTGAATATAATATGTTCACTTTGACTGATCCTAATAGAATAGTCATTGATATGCTTGATTCCAAACTTTGGACAAACAGTCTTAGTCTGGATGTCAATTCGAAGTTTCTTAAAGCTATTCGTTCATCTCAATACGTCCCGGAATTTTCCAAAGACAACCAAGAAAATATTGTAAGAGTAGTACTAGATTTAAATGAAAACATTGAAATCCCTAATATTCTCATAGATGAGGGAGAAAACAAGATGACTATTTTTGTGGATGATTTAGTTTCCTTAAATGATACCGTCTTTGAGAATATTACTTACTCAAATAGTAACGAGAATGAAGGATTAATAGAAGTATTTGCTAAGAAAAAAACAAAATATTTTGTTGATTACAATGAAAACAGCAATCTGATAGAATTAAAAGTTAAAAAAGAGAATATAGATATAGATCAAGGTACTTTGATATTAAATGATGACAGCATCACAAAAATTACAGTTGACGAAGATGAAGAATATAAGATAATAAAACTATATTTTAAGTCAAAAATTGAGTATGAGGTACTTTCAGATTCAAGAGATGATATAGTTGAGATTTCTTTCAAAAAGATAGAAGAAAATAGTGGAGCTAAGCTTATTGTAATAGATGCAGGACATGGAGGAAAAGATCCAGGAGCCATTGGTCCTAACACTAAGGTAAAAGAAAAGGACATGAACTTGAGTGTAGCTCTTAAGCTTGATAAAATCCTTAAAGAACTAGGATTTAGAACTATACTAACTAGAAGTACAGATGAGTTTATAGTTCTTCAAGAAAGAGCGGAAATTGCCAATAGAAACAATGCAGATGCATTTATTAGCATTCACTTTAATGCAAATGGAAAAAGTAGTGTGGCAGGAGTACAGACCCTATACTGCCCTGCCTATGATGGCAAGGCAAAAGAAGGCGATCAATACCCATTTGCTAAGGCTATACAGGATGCATTACTACTAGGCCTTAATAGACAAGATAGAGAGATAATTAGAAGATCAGATTTAGTTGTAGTGAGAGAGACAAATATGGTAGCAGCACTGGCAGAGCTTGGATTCCTTACTAATCCAGCAGAAGAAAAAATAATTATGACTGATGACTACCATGAAAAGGCAGCCCAAGCATTAGCAAATGGATTAGTAAGCTATTTCAATAGTATAGAGAAGTAAGAAAAATTTATAATAGAGAAATAATTAAGGATAAAGAAAGAAACAAAGTATTCATAGTATCCCTTCAGGGCTAATATACTTTATTAAGTAGTTTTAGCAAAGGGAGGGAATGAATGTATATGAAAAGGCTGTTTATATTTGTTATAGTATTGGGTTTAGCACTTAGTCTATTTGGCTGTAAGGCAATAGACACAATGAAGGACTTAATAACTAATGAGGAGCCAGAAATAGAAATCATAAGAAGTGATGAATATGAAAACATAATGGATGATGCTAGTTTAAGAAACACAGTTCTATATTATCAGAACGAAAATGGCTATCTTGTTCCTGTAAAAAGAAAAGTTCCTTGGGAAGAAGGTATAGCTAAGGCTGCCCTTAAAAACATGATGGATAGCCCAACCATTAGAGAGGACATCAGTAGCATAGGATTAAAGCCATTGATACCAGCAGGAACTGAGATCATTGGAATGTCAATTAATGAAGAAACAGGAGTATGTAAGGTTGACTTTAATAATCAAATCATGAGTAGTCAATCAAAAAAAGATGAAGAAAACATGATAAAAGGTGTTGTATATACATTAACTGAGTTCTCAAATATTAAAGAAGTACAATTTATGGTAGATGGGGAAGTAGTATCCGAGCTTAAATACGGTACAAAGGTTCAGAATCCATTAGCAAGGACAGACATAAATGTAGTAGAAGACCTAGGGACAGGAAGTTCAACGGTTACAGTATACTATAAGGGCACTAGTAACGGAGAATATGAGTACTATGTTCCTGTAACTGTACCAACATTAGCTCCTAGTGCAAATGTACTAACGTCTCTTGAAACATTATTTGATGGAGCGCCTGAGTTATCAGGACTTTATACAGATATTCCAATTGGAGTAGAATTCCAAGGGGTAGAAGTATACAATGGAGTTGCCTATATAGATATAATAACTCATGATTTCGAGCTATTAGAAGATCAAAAAGTATTTAATAATATGACTAAAAATATAGGGCTAACTCTAAAAGAGTTCCCTGAAATAGAATATGTAGAGATATTATTTGATGGCAAGACTATAGAAGAAGCTGGATTAGAGCTTGAGGCTCAAGAAACTGTTCCAGTATTTGCAAATGAATTTTAAAAACTACCACTTTGCTGGTAGTTTTTTTATGACCTAACCTAAGGCACCAAGCACCAAATTTATGTGAGAGGAGCGAACAACCATATTTGTGTAGCCTGACTGCTAAATTGCTTAACCCTATGGTAAAAGTTTAAATTCTCTGTTATTATATTTAATAGTAGGCAACAATAATATGTGTAAATCTAAATGAAAGGTGATTACATATGAATAGAATAGATGGAAGAAATAATGATGAACTAAGAAAAGTTAAGATAACCAGAAATTACATAAAGCATCCACAAGGGTCAGTATTGATTGAAATGGGAGAAACAAAAGTTATTTGTACAGCAATGATAGATGATAGAGTGCCACCTTTTTTAAAAGGTGCTAGTACAGGATGGATTACAGCAGAATACTCAATGCTTCCTGGTTCAACAATAACAAGAAAAATCAGAGAATCCAGTAGGGGTAAGGTAGAAGGAAGAAGTCAAGAAATTCAAAGATTAATAGGAAGAGCCTTAAGGTCTGTGGTTATATTAAAAGATATAGGTGAGAGAACAATTTGGATAGATTGTGATGTGATACAAGCAGATGGAGGTACTAGAACAGCCTCTATAACAGGGTCATTTGTAGCTCTGGCAGATGCCTTATACAGTCTATATAAAGCAGGAAGCATATCATATATACCACTAAGAAGTTTCTTGTCAGCTGTAAGTGTAGGAATAGTCAATAATGAGGCTGTATTAGATTTGTGCTATGAAGAAGATTCTAATGCGAAGGTAGATATGAATATAGTCATGACAGGTAATGGAGATTTTGTGGAAGTTCAAGGAACTGGAGAAGAATCACCATTCTCCTTAAAAGACTTAAATAACTTAATAGAATTAGGCCAAAAAGGAAATGAAGAGCTCATAGAACACCAAAGACAATCCCTAGGACAAGTGATAAGCGACCTGATAGATAGAGGCAAGGGAGAAGGAATAAATGAGTAAAAAAACCCTTATTGTTTCCAGTGATAATAGCCATAAAATAGTGGAAATAAAGAAGATATTAAAGGATTTACCCATTACTGTGCTTTCGAAAACAGAAGCAGGATGCGGTGAAATTAAGGTCATAGAGGACGGAAACACCCTAGAAGAAAATGCAATAAAAAAGGCTGTAGAAATAGCCAAACAAGTAAATGCCATAGTCATTGCCGATGATACTGGACTTTTTGTAGATAATATTAATGGAGAACCAGGCATCTATTCAGCCAGATATAGTGGTGAAAATGCTACAGATAGTAGTAATAGAAAAAAACTACTAAAAGAACTAGAAGGTGTTGGATTTGAGAAAAGAACAGCAAAGTTCAAAACTATTATTGCAATAGTATTAGAGGATAAAAGTGTAAAGCTAGCCTCAGGAGAATGTAGCGGCAAAATCGGCTTAGAAGAAAAAGGAGAAAATGGCTTTGGCTATGACTCATTATTTATAGCTGATGGCTATGATAAAACTTTTTCCCAACTAGGTGAGGAAATAAAAAACACTATAAGTCATAGGGCTAATGCACTGAAAAATTTAAGAGAAGAGCTGAAAGGTTTAGAATGGAATGAAGATAGGAATAATAAGTGATACACATGGATATGTTCAAGAGTGTATAAATGCACTGAAAAAGATAGATGAAATTGATATGATTATGCATCTTGGTGATTATACAAAGGATGCAAAGGCTATAAAAGAAGCTTTTAATATTACAATGTTAAACATAAGAGGAAACAGTGACCCTTATGATAATGATACACCCCATGAAAATATTATTGAACTTAAAGGGAAGAAGATATTCATGACTCATGGAGACCAGTATGGAGTAAAGCAAGGATTAAGCCATATATACTATAAAACTAAGGAACTTAATGCAGATGTAGCATTATTTGGGCATAGTCATACATCTACACTTATAGAATATGATGGAATTCTTTTTCTAAATCCAGGAAGTCCTACCTTGCCTAGGGCAGGTACGTCAAAGAGTATAGGAATGCTATATATAGACAATGGTAATGTTAAAGGTGAAATAATAGCCATTTAGTGAAAAATGTTCATTTAAAAGATGTCGAAAAAGTATTGACGAATACATCTAAGGCTGATATAATTTATTATTGTCAGTTGAAGACATGTTTATTTGCGTAATGCGGGTGTTGCTTAGTGGTAGAGCACCGGCTTCCCAAGCCGGTTGTGAGGGTTCGATTCCCTTCACCCGCTCCACGTTGTACCCATAGCTCAGTAGGATAGAGCAACGGCCTTCTAAGCCGTGTGTCCGGGGTTCGAATCCCTGTGGGTACGCCATTTAAAAAATATTATGGTGGGTATAGCGCAGTTGGTTAGCGCGCCAGATTGTGGCTCTGGAGGCCGTGGGTTCGAATCCCATTATCCACCCCAAATGACTTATTTACGACCTAATGCGGAAGTGGCTCAGTGGTAGAGCATCGCCTTGCCAAGGCGAGGGTCGCGAGTTCGAATCTCGTCTTCCGCTCCATTTTATTTTTTGGCTATTTCTTTGCGCTCTTAGCTCAGCTGGATAGAGTAGCTGACTTCGAATCAGTTGGCCGGGGGTTCGAATCCCTCAGGGCGCGCCATATTAACAAACCATCTTACAAGTAATTCTACTTATAAGATGGTTTATTTTTGTCTATGAGCCTAACTTTGAACAAAGAAAAGTTTAAATGCTTCAAAAAAACTGATTGTATTCTATTTTGAGACTATGGTATATATAAAACCTCAATTAGGGATAATAATTTAGAATCTATCTTATCTTATATGAGAGGAGAATATGTATGATGATACGGGAAGGGTTAGTGCCAACATTGTTAGGAACAGCAGTTACTGGAATAGCCTTGGCTACAAGGATTTCTGATGTTAGAAAAAGAGGAATGGCTAAAGATGAAATTGCTCCCATGATAGTAACAGGATTAGTTGGTTTTGGATTAGCCCATATAGTATTAGGCGGCATTGACTTAATTCAAGAAAGATAGGTTTAGCAAGGGCATTGCCCTTGCTTTTTACTTTAGCTTAAAACCTTCTTTATCTTATCTATAGTATACTCAATATCACCTTGTGAAACATATTTATGAGTAACAAATCTAATCCTGCTACTATTAATATCAGAAGCTAATATACCTTCATTTTTTAACCTTGCAACAAGGCTTACGCTGTCATACTCAGAAGTAGCCAAGTCAACCATCAATATATTAGACTCTACAGTGTCCATATTAATATGGAAATCCTTAATATCCTTAAGTCCTTCAGCAAGAAGTCTTGCATTTATATGATCCTCTGAAAGTCTTTCAACCATGCTAGTCAAAGCGAGTAGACCTGCTGCTGCTAAAACACCGGCCTGTCTCATGCCACCACCTAGCATTTTTCTGTATCTTCTAGCCTTGTTTATAAATTCTTTACTACCTGCAAGTATCGAACCTACTGGTGCGCATAATCCCTTTGATAAACAGAACATTAGGCTATCACAATATTTTGTTATTTCTTTTACATCACAGCCTAGTGCAGTGCTTGCATTAAATACCCTTGCACCATCTAAATGTACTGGTAGATTATATTTTTTAGCTAGGTCATAAATTTCCTTCATTGACTCAGGAGGAACCACAATCCCACCTGCCATATTATGGGTGTTTTCCAGGCATATAAGTCCTGTTTGAGGATGATGAATATCACCATCTACTACAATAGCCTTTTCTACATCCTTTGCACTCATTATTCCATTGTTGCCCTTTACAATACGAGCCTGTACACCAGATAAAAATGCAATTCCAGCTACTTCATAATTATAGATATGAGATCTTTCTTCTAGAATTACTTCATTTCCCCTTTGGGTATGGCATAGTACTGCCAGTTGATTGCCCATGGTACCAGATGGAACGAATAATGCGGATTCTTTGCCTACTAGCTTAGCAGCCATTTCTTCAAGCAGGTTTATTGTAGGGTCTTCCCCATATACATCATCGCCTACTTCGGCATTAAACATTGCTTTTCTCATTTCTTCAGTAGGCTTAGTTATAGTATCACTTCTAAAATCTACAATTCTCATATAAATCATCTCCTAGATATAGGTTTGAATATATTATATCTCATCCAAATCATGCAGTAAAGACTGCAAAGGAGCTACCTGATAATTTAAAAATGAGGAAGTTGAAATCTAAGCTAAAAAGCTAAAAAGTAAATTATTTATACTATTTTTATACAAAATAATAATGTATAATGTTATCTAGTGCTGTTTTGCATAATATAAAGGATACGGAGAGAATGACATGGAGAGATTGGATAATAGAGACATTAGAAATCAAATATTTAAGCTAGCTATTCCAGCTATACTGGAAATGACATTGCATACCCTTGTATGGACAGCTGATACAGCTATGGTAGGAAGGCTTAATCCTGCCTCCATATCCTCTGTTAATCTAGGGGCACAGATTATGTTCACTATAAGCAATGTTTTTGGTGCTCTTGGAATAGGTGCTACTGCTATGGTATCTCGACAAATAGGAGCGAAAAGGAGAGATGAAGCAGAGAATATAGCAGCTCAAGCAATAGGAATAGCTTTTATAGCCAGTATAATAATAGGACTTGTTGGAATCTTATCAGCTAATTCAGTATTCAAATTAATAGTAGATGACCCAGAGGTTGTAGCTTTAGGCAGCAGCTATCTTAGAATAGTATTTATTGGTGCATTCTTTTTAATACCGCAGTTTGTTGCAAACTCAATTTTAAGAGGGGCGGGAAATACAGTTGTTCCCCTAGTGTCTGCAGCATTTGCTAATGCATTCAATATTATTGGAGACTATGTACTTATATTTGGAAAATTTGGTTTTCCAGAGCTTGGAGTAAATGGAGCTGCTATTGCAACTGGAGTTGCACAAATGATAGGAGCATCTATTACATTCTTTTTCTTAATTAGAGGAAAATCAGGTATCAAGCTTCATATTAGTAGGGTATTTAGGTTAAGTAAGGATGTAGTTAAGAGTATTGTAAATTTAAGTGTACCTGCTACACTTGAAACCTTTATGAATGAGGGTAGCAGACTTTTATCATCATTTTGGATAGCACAATTAGGTACAGTTTCCTTTGCTGCACACTCTTTAGCTAATGCAGCTGAATCAATTTCATATATGCCTGGATATGGCTTTGCTGTTGCAGTGACAACAATGGTAGGACAAAGCCTAGGTGCAAAGGATTTGAGAAGAGCTGAAATTAGCACAAAGAAAATCATAATATACTCATCATGGCTAATGGGGCTAGTAGCTTTAGCTTTTGTGGTTTTTCCTTTTGGAATAATGAGGCTTTTCAGTAATGACTTGAAAACTGTAGAATTAGCAGCGAAATGCTTACGTATAGGTGCCATTGAGCAAATTCCAATAGCAATAGGTATGACAATATCAGGTGCTTTAAAAGGCGCTGGGGATACAAAGGGACCTTTTAAAATATCCTTGGTTACAAATCTTGGTGTAAGGCTACCTTTGATTTTCATTATTGTATTTATATTAAAATGGAATGTAGTATTTGTATGGTTGGCCACAGGAATTCAGTTTATAGTTGAAGCAGTACTAATGACAATTAGATATAGACAAGGTAGATGGAAGTCTATAAGAATGTAAAAGAAAGAGCTCATTATTGTGCTCTTTCTTTAGCTTTAATCTAGTTCAATAGATTTTATTACATACTCAATATTCTCCATAGGAGTTTCAATTAAAACATGGTCTCCTACTTTTTTAAGTAGAAGCGATTTTCCAATTGGAGAAAGATATGATGCAAAATCACCATCTAGTGGATTTGTTGTTAAAAAAGGTGAAACTATTTTAAATCTTTCTACCTCTTTGTTACTAATATCCTCAACTTCAACAATACTATCGATTAATACGAAGGGACAATCAGTACCTATCTCTTTAGAGTCACTTATGTCTTTCATATAACTGTCTATACGTGAAACATAATCAATCATTAGTGTTTCAAATTCTAATCTTTCGGCAGACATTTCATAGTAATATTCTTCTATAACTTCACTCTTTTCTTCTTCGATTTCCACTAAATGCCCTACGAGCTTTTCATAGATTGTTTTTACTTCTGTAGTCATACAATACCCCCCTGTCTCATATACATTAAATGGTAAAAAATTAAATATACAACAAGCCACCCCGTATATATACGGAATGGCTACTTTATATAATCATACCACAGATGTTAATCATTGTCAACAATGACTGACATTTCCATTTAATAACAGAGCTTAAGAAAGATTAGGAATAATTAAGTCATATATAATATATTGCAAAGAAAGTTATTTTCTAATACTATTATATCTAAAGAGGTAGAACCACAATAGAACTATATTCACATCATGCAGATGTTTGCTTAATATTAGTATTGTAGTTCTTGTGTGAAAAAAAAGATGATAGTAGGTTGATAATTATGGAGCTAAAGCAAAAAATTAAAGTATCTGTTCGTAATCTAGTAGAATTCATCCTTAGATCAGGAGATATAGATTCGGGATTTGTGGGTAGTAGCAATAACAGAGCATTAGAAGGCACTAGGATACATAAGAAGATACAAAGCACTAGTGGCGAAAATTATGACTCTGAGGTCATTCTTAAATATGATATGGAATACGATGATTATATACTAAGTCTTGAAGGCAGAGCAGACGGCATCATTAAAGACAATGACACTGTTACAATAGACGAAATAAAAAGCACTGCAGCACCTATTGAAAAAATAGATGAAGACTTCAATCTTCTTCATTGGGCACAGGCGAAATGCTATGCCTTTATTTATGCTGAGCAAAATAATCTACTAAATATAAATGTACAGCTAACATATTATCAAATAGATACAGACGAAATCAAACGTATAGTTAAAGAATTTGACTTTGAAGAACTTAAAGAGTTCTTTTTTGATTTAATTCGAAGGTATTTTATCTGGACAGAAATGCAGCATAAGTGGAATATTGAAAGAGATGCTTCTATAAAAGAGCTTTCTTTTCCTCATGAAACCTATAGAAAAGGGCAGAGAGAATTAGCAGTAGCTGCATATAAGACCATAGTAAATGAGAAAAAGCTATATGCCCAAGCCCCAACAGGAATAGGGAAGACCATATCTACATCTTTTCCTGCCATTAAGGCTATAGGAGAAGGTCATATTTCTAAAATATTTTATTTAACAGCTAAGACCATAACCCGAACTGTTGCTTCAGAGGCTTTTTCACTGATGAGAGAAAGCAGTCTAAGGGTAAAGACTGTAGTCCTCACTGCCAAGGATAAAATATGCTTTAAAGAAAAAGCAACCTGCAATCCAGAAGCATGTGAATATGCCAAAGGACATTATGATAGGGTAAATGATGCTATAATGGATATCTTGAAGAATGAAGATGAGTTAAATAGAGAAACCATTGAAAAATATGCATTAAAGCATTGTGTATGCCCCTTTGAATTTTCCCTTGACTTAACTTTATGGGCAGATGCAGTGATTTGCGACTATAACTATGTATTCGACCCCACTGTAAGCTTAAAAAGATTCTTTGCAGAAAAGGGAGGAGACTATGTCTTTCTAATTGACGAGGCTCATAACCTAGTGGATAGAGCTAGGGAAATGTACTCAGCAGAGCTTTTTAAGAAGCCTTTTTTAGATTTTAAAAGAGATGTAAAGACTGCTTATCCTAAGCTATCAAAAGCTCTCAATAAAATAAACCAATATATGCTAGATCTAAAAAAGAAATGTGATGATAATGGATATTATATTAAGGATGAGTTAGATGGTGATATATATTATTATCTGAAGAAAGTCATCGCAGAATGTGAAGACTACTTATTAAAGCAGAAAAATGCAGAGAGGTATGAAGAACATCTAACCTTATATTTTGACGTTTTAGCCTTTACAAGAATATGTGAGCTATATGACGAAAAATACATTACCTATGTAGAAAACTCTAATGGAGATGTAAAACTAAAACTCTATTGTTTAGACCCATCTCATTTATTAAAGGAAACCTTAAAAAAAGGCAAAGCAGCTATATTCTTCTCTGCCACCTTGATTCCAATGGATTATCATAAAAACATATTAGGAGGAGAAGAGGATGACTATACGATTTATCTAGGTTCTCCTTTTCCTATAGCAAATAGACGAATTCTTGTAGCAAATAGGATTTCTACAAAGTATAGGGATAGAGAAAAAAGTTACTCAGATATTGTGGACTATATTAAATCTGTTTTAGATGCTAAAGAGGGCAATTATTTGATTTACTTTCCATCCTATCAATATATGAACAAGGTTTATGAATTGTTCATAGAAAAATACCCTGAGCATGAAACTTATGTCCAAGCACCTAATATGACTGAAGAAGAGAGAGAAGATTTTCTAGAGCTGTTTGAGCTGGACAAGGATAAAAATGTTTTAGGCTTCTGTGTCCTAGGTGGAATATTTTCTGAGGGAATAGACCTAAAGCATGATAGGCTAATAGGAGCTATAGTAGTAGGGGTTGGACTACCTCAGATTTGCCTTGAAAGAGATATTATTAAAGACTATTTTAATAAGGTAAATAATCTGGGATACGAATACTCATACATGTATCCAGGCATGACAAAGGTACTCCAAGCAGCTGGGAGACTGATTAGGACAGAAGAGGATAGAGGAATAATCCTACTACTGGATGAGAGATTTGTATACTCAAACTACCAAAGGCTATTTCCTAGGGAATGGTTTCCTTATATAAGAGTAACTGGTGAAAATATAGGAAAGTATTTAGATGAGTTTTGGAAAGTGCAGTGAGCAAAACGTCCCTCTGGCCTCTATTCATTTGTCAGATACAAAATAAACTCTGTCCCTTGATTAACCTTAGATTTCACATTTACATAACCATTCTGACCCTTAATAATCTTTTCTGTTAAATGTATGAGTCAAAGGGGACGGTTCTTTTGACTCCAAATCCTGCTCTATTCAGAGGAAGAAATGTTTATTTTGATTTAGATGGTATTAGAAAGATTTTAATTAATGTTATGAGTCGTGAATTATTCATTACTCTTTGCAAGAAGAATTCAATTTTGCAAAGTCCCAATCATTCCAGTCATTACCAAAATAAATTTTTTAAAATCTTATTGACTTTAATCCTACACGTGGTATAATAATCCTTGTCAGTAAAAAAACACGCGGGAGTGGCGGAACTGGCAGACGCGCTAGACTTAGGATCTAGTGTCATTGACGTGGGGGTTCAAGTCCTCTCTCCCGCACCAAAAACAAAAGGTAATATAGATTTATTGGTCTCAAAGCCAGTAAATCCGCGCCTTTCGAGGGCTTCCACGATGAAAAGTGGAAGCTCTTTTTTCGTAGATTTATTAGGATAATAGCTTCACTCTGATAGGACTCAAACCCGCAAGTAAAGCAATCAGGAGTAGCGCCCTTTTTCAGAGGACAGCAAAATTTAAAAGGGCGCTGCCCAAAACCGAATCAATTGAATAAAACGAAACTGCAAAAGGGCGCTGATTTTACGGCTGGTGAAAAGCCGATTGAAGTCAGCGCCCTTTTTGCGTTTCACCATTAT
>Ga0265293_10002982_pt1 | contig 32462 bp, 30 predicted proteins | sample Munlanlewell138R_FD_192505 | JGI IMG/M metagenome (GOLD analysis project Ga0265293, IMG submission 192505) | Leachate microbial communities from a municipal landfill in Southern Ontario, Canada - Leachate well 138R | ecosystem: Engineered > Solid waste > Landfill > Unclassified | place: Canada... | reverse complement strand
GAATTTATCCATAAATACCTTGCCCTCGTTAGTCACCGCGACAGGATAGTGTACTGGTACATTTGCTACCTCAGACACTATCTGATTTTTGACTCCGTCACTGATGTTTGCACCATAGACTCTGGATATACCATTATAAAGCTGTGTAGTCTCGGGATCGGTTGCGACCTCCCATGTTGCTATATATTGTCCATTTGGAGAAATTCTGTAGTCATCGATCTTCACGTCTCCATTTGACTGTAGAACGATTCTCTCCTGTCCACTTGCTATATTTTTTACTACTATATTTGACCCATAATCATTCTCATCTGTTTCATTGATATAAATTATCTCGCCTGGAGAAAGAAGTTTTACGTGTTTTATGTTAAGGGGAAGAGTTGTAAGAAGTGTGTCTTCACCAGTCGCCAGGTCAAAACTTTTGACTTCGCTTTTATCGCCCGCCCAATAAGCATATACGAGAACGTTCGGTGATGAAAATCGTGCGTCAGAAACCTCCTCTACTACTCTAACGTCGTCATCTGTTGAAGTCATTACGGCAGCGCCAACCGCCATCCCCAGTCCTGCAAGGATCAATATCCCCACAAAAAAACCACGCATGTTCTGACGTGGATTTACATAAGAAAGGTATTTGTCCATTAAATACATAATAGAAGATTTAACTTTGCCATGTCAACATTTATAAAATATATTGCAAGAGGAGTATGACGTGTCAGTCTGTGGGCTATCGGAGGATATATGTGGGTCGTCCTGGATTCGAACCGGGGACCTCAGTCTTATCAGGACTGCGCTCTAACCAACTGAGCTAACGACCCATAACAACACTAATGGGATATTTTACTAAAGATTGAAGCACTAGGCAAACTTAATTGGATTCACTACTCCATTGTGCTATATTAAAAATAAGTCACAATGGCTTTTAACAGAAAGAATTTATTAAAGAAATTTAAGCGTCATTTACGCACGATTAAGATCGTTGGATTTTTAGTCTTCCTTACCATAGCAATCGTAACCACCCTCGTATTAGTTCAACACGAACAGGATAATAGGCAAGAAGCGTATGGGAGTTGGAATTTTTTTAAAAATTATCAGTACAAAGGATGGCTACCTACTTCAACACCCGGTACTACTAGAAGGCCAACTGTTACACCTTATACTCGTCCTACAGCTACCCCGGCTATTCGCAGGCCTATTGCAACTCCCACTGCTGCTCGGATTTGTACTCCAAATTCTTACCAAGGAGGAACATACTGCACGAGTCCTTATAGCTGTTATGACGTTTACTGTAATTCGACAGGAACAGCAAAATATAATGTTACGTATTCAGGAAGTCAATGCAGCCATTGCAATGTCGGCCCTACACCTCAACCAACTAAACCTCCGACTGTATGTACGCCAAAGAGTTATATAGGAGGAACCTACTGCGAAACGTCAACGCGATGTTATGACGTTTACTGTAATTCGACAGGAACAGGTTCGTCACGTACTTATTATAGTGGCGCTTCGTGTAGTCATTGCGCCAATTAATAATATTTATTCTCCCACAAAAAAACCCCGATCGTGTCGAGGTTTTAATATCCTAAGTGAAAAAGACGTTTGAAAAGTGGTAGGAAGAACTAATTAAATTTAGTCCTTCCGAGACCTTGGATAACTCCAAGATTTTTTTGGAAGAGAGTTTTAATTAGAAAGGAGGTGATCCATCCCCAGATTCATCTAGGGATACCTTGTTACGACTTAAGCCTCATCATCAATCTCTATCTCCCACGAAAAAATCGAGGTTCGATAGCTATCGACTTTGCTGCCTTGACGGGCGGTGTGTACAAGACCCGATAACGTATTCACCGCGGCCCGCTGATCCGCGATTACTACCAATTCCGACTTCATGGAGTCGAGTTTCAGACTCCAATCCGAACTGAGACGAAATTTATGAGATTAGCTTGTCCTCGCGAACTTGCAACTCTTTGTTTTTCGCCATTGTAGGGTGTGTGTAGCCCAAGGCATAAGGGCCATGCTGACTTGACGTCCGCCTTTCCTTCCTCCTCTAAAAAATAGAGGCAGTCTCTAATGAATATTTAACATTAGACAAGGGTTGCACTCGTTTCCCCACTTAAGGGAACACCTCACGGCACGAGCTGACGACAGCCATGCAGCACCTGTATATCTGTCCCGAAGGAAGGCCTTATTTCTAAGGTTGTCAAATATATGTCAAGCCTTGGTGAGGTTTTTCGCTTTGTCTCGAATTAAACCACACGCTCCACTGGTTGTGCGGGTCCCCGTCAATTCCTTTGAGTTTTAGCCTTGCGGCCGTACTCCCCAGGCGGGATGCTTAACGCGTTAGCTTACGCCAGTGCAAAAAATCACACTAGCTAGCATCCATCGTTTACGGCTAGGACTACAAGGGTCTCTAATCCTTTTCGCTCCCCTAGCTTTCGTGTCTCAGCGTCAGGATAATCCCAGGTGCTTGCCTTCGCCTTCGGTGTTCCAGTTGATATCAACGTATTTCACTACTACACCAACTGTTCCAGCACCCCGAATAATCCTCGATCTTAACAGTATTCTTACACATACTGGGGTTGAGCCCCAGTCTTTCAATAAGAACTTGAGAAGACGCCTACACACTCTTTACGCCCAATAAATCCGGATAACGCTCGCTCCCTACGTATTACCGAGACTTCTGGCACGTAGTTAGTAAGAGCTTATTCTATAGTCTGTGAAGGGACTATCAAAAGGAGTTTACGACCCTAAAGCCTTAATCCTCCACGCGGTGTCGCTGGGTCAGACTTTCGTCCATTGCCCAATATTCCCGGTTGCTGCCACCCGTAGGTGTGGAGCCCGTGTCTCAGTGCCCCTGTGTCTGGTCAACCTCTCAGTCCAGATACCCGTCATAGCCTTGGTGAGCCATTACCTCACCAACAAGCTGATAGGACGCAAGCTCCTCCTCAAGTGGGCAGTTAAGCCCTTTAAACCGTAGTTATTATGCGGTATTAGCCAATCTTTCGATCAGTTATTCCCCGCTTGAGGGTAGATTCTTACGCGTTACTCACCCGTCCGCCACTAGATTGTATTGCTACAATCCCGTTCGACTTGCATACCTAAAGCACACCGCCAGCGTTCATCCTGAGCCAGGATCAAACTCTCAAAAAAACATCTTTCCGAAGAAAGATATTTATATGACCGTTATTTGATTCAACGGACAAAAATGTATATTTTGATAAATATACAAAATGTAGTTTATCCTGCTTTCCGTTATTTATTTGTTCTGTTCACTCCGATAAATCGGAGATTGACGTGAACTTGTATATAATTTGAAAAGCAGTTTTTCCTAGTTGCTAAGTATACACAGTAGCTTCTAAGAAATTCCTACCACTTTCCAAACATCTTTTTTCACTTGTTAAAGAACGATTGCTGGAAATTTGAAGCGAAGAAAACTTTTTGCGCAAATTGCTTTGCGAAAAAGCTTATGTGTATTTAATGGATGAGTCTATTCATCAAGGTTTAATACTATTTTCAATTAACTCTCAGCCTCAAATTTAAGCTTATATATGATACCCTACGGGCTCAAATTTGTCAACAGGAACAAAGTATATATAATTTAATATAGATGAAGAATAAAAAACCAAAGATCGGAGCGATCTACGAACATTTTAAAGGCAACAGGTACAAAGTAATTGCTATCGTGCGCCACTCCGAGACAACAGAGGAAATGATCCTGTATCAACCTCTCTATAAATCAAAAGACTTCCCCGACCAAATGTGGGTCAGGCCGCTGGGGATGTTTTTGGAAACTATCGAGCGTGATGGTAAAAAGTTCACGAGGTTTAAGCCAGTAGCGGATAAGCAATCCAGCTGATAAGATTTTCCCATATACATTTAGATAGTCACATACAGAATGGTTCTCAAATATAATTTAAACTATATCCTGGATATCAAAAGATATTGCGCACAAAAAATTGTTTAGGTATATAATATAGGATATAATACTTGTATGAGTCCTTTAGAAAGACAACCTATTCATTTTTTGTTGAATGCACCCGAGGAGTGGGTAGAATATAATCTTCCCAGAATTAGGGATATCAACTCCCCTTCTATATCTCCAGAGACCGAGCAAAGACAAGAAGAAAGGTGGGCCGAGACAACTGGAGAGCACCCTTCTGACAGTCACTTTAGCATCATCATACCTATAAGAAATGAGGCGGAATTCTTGTCATCAGCTCTGGGCAGCATAATGATGTCTGACATACCTGCCAAGTCGCGGGTTAACATTTTTCTAATTACCAACAACTGTACGGATGAAGGAATGACCAAATACGAAATCAACAAATTCCTGTGTAGGATCAATGACGAACCGGCACAGCAGTATCGACTAGAAGGAGATTTTAAAGACCCAAATGTAAAAATGGGCGCCTCAAAAGCTACACTTCCAAATAGCAACATATCGTTCCACCATATCGACACCGACACGCCGGGAAAGGCAAATGCCTTAACGATAGGAAATACTCTCGCCCGAAATCTAGGAGATAGGGTCGTAATAGGGCTAGATGCTAATACCTTTCCGGATATCGAAGCCATCCCTCAACTGTATGGGACCGCCAGAAAAAAAATCGCAGATAGAAAAACGTCTGACACAAAGACTTCAATAGTTTCTGGAAATTTTACCGATGTTTATAATGGAAAAAGAATCAACGGACTATCACCACGTGAACTACTCCCCAGCTACTTTCCCCAGACCGAACCGATCGTGGTTACTGGAGCGGCGATGGCGTGGGATTCTGACTTCATGCATTCTATCGGAGGAATTCCAGAAACGAAAATGGAGGATTTTTCTATGGGAGTGATTGCCGAACATATGGGTGGAGAAGTTATCAGATCTGATGCCACCACCTGGAGAATATCACCCCGAACACTCGATGATAGGATCGATCAACTCACCCGCTACCGCGTAGGAGCACTTCAACTAATTACCTTATTTCCGGATGTAAAAGACCTGGTTGAATCAAGAATGTTTTTTATGAAAAGCTGGAAGGAAATGCTTGAGATTTTGCAAAAACATATTTCGGACAACTCCTTGGAAAGTCATAAATCCGTAGTTATCGATGCATGGCAAGAGATAATTATGCGAAGCGATATGGAATTTTCTAATAACCCAACGGATCATCACTGGGAAGGGATCAAAGGAACGAAATAAAATAAATTTCTTATCTCAGTCCTCCCGTAACCTTTACCTGACTCAAGAGTTTTTCATTCGTCAGTAATTTTGCGCAACCGCGCACAACTGTCGTCAATGGGTCCTCTACGACCGTTACCGGCACTTTAGTGCGCTCTACTATGAGGTCATCTACTCCGGAAAGCAGCGCACCGCCACCGGTAAGAAGTATGCCGTGCTCGAGGATATCTGAAGTCAACTCGGGTGGGGTCTCTTCAACCACTTCCATAATCCCATCTACTATCTCACTTATAACTGGCCCGATTGCTTCCCTGACCTCAGTCTCTGTTACTCTTAGACTCTTTGGAAGACCTGTCTCGACATCGCGGCCGCGTACCAGTGCGACTTTTTCTTTTTTGTTATCTAGGACCTGCACATTTTTTGTTTCATCAGAAAGAGAATTTTTTACGTCATTTTTTCCTTCATTTTTAGACTTTACTTTCACACCTTTATACACACTCCCTATCTTTACCTTCACTTCTTCTGCAGTCTTTTCTCCGATTATGAGTCCGTGACGTAACCTTATATAATGTATGATCGCCTGATCCATATCATAACCTGCTACTTTTATCGACCTGTTGACGACGATACCTCCCAGCGAAATTACTGCAACTTCTGTAGTTCCCCCACCGATATCCACCATCATTACCCCATTTGGCTCGAAGACAGATACACCTGCTCCGATTGCTGCTGCCATGGGTTCTTCTATCAGATAACATTCGCGCGCTCCTGCAGTAAGCGCCGCCTCCCAGACAGCTCTGCGCTCTACCTCAGTTACCCCTGATGGGATCCCGATTACTACCTTAGGACGCGCAAGCAGGGGTATACGGCGTCCAGAATTTTCATTTACCTTTTTTATATAGTGCCCCAACATAAAAGCAGCTCCATCAAAGTCAGAGATTACCCCATGTTCGAGAGGCCTGATGGCCGAAATACTGGCTGGAGTTTTACCAAGCATTTTTTTTGCCTCAGTTCCTACAGCTATATATTCTTTAGTCCTGTTATGAAGAGCCACTATAGATGGCTCACGTACAGCAATTCCTTTTTCTTTTATGAATACGAGGGTATTTGCGGTTCCTAAATCTATTCCTAGGTCAGTCGAGAACCACGAAAAAAGCGAATCGAGAATTTGCATATGAACCATTATAGCAGAGGCTCAATTAGATTAAAGACATGGATATTGTTGTCCATGACTTTTTGCTATGCTACACTAAAAAACAGATGTTAACCTTTCAGGAAAAAATCCAGCGCCTCATAAAATTTAGCTTTTACGCTTTATTTTTTATAACTCCATTTGCGATGACAAATGTGAATCACGAACTCTTCGAGTTCAACAAGATGCTTCTGGTCTATCTTTTTGCGGTATTCATTTTCTTCCTATGGGGACTACGGATGATATCCGAGAAAAGATTTTTCGTAAGGCGGACGGTTCTGGACATACCCATATTGCTTTTCCTCGCTTCGCAAATAATCTCGACAGTAATTTCCATAGACCCTCACACATCATTCTGGGGATATTACAGCAGATTCAACGGCGGGCTGTTATCTATGATTACATATGTATTTTTGTACTATGCACTCGTAAGCAATTTCTTTTTTGAAAAAGAGGAAGCAAAGGATTTTGCAAAAAAAATCCTGGGGGTATCAATATTATCCGGAACTTTAGTCGCACTATGGGGAATTCCCAGCCATTTTGGTTACGATCCTACTTGTATGGTGTTTGGCAGAGGTCTCAATACCGCCTGCTGGACCGAAGCATTCAATCCGACAGCAAGGATCTTCTCGACTCTAGGTCAACCTAACTGGCTTGCGGCATATCTTGCGATACTGCTTCCTGTATCTCTTTCTTTTCTAATAAATCTTGCTCTGCCTCTAAAAAAGCTGACAGACTATGTAAAAAATCCCAAGATAATCTTTTTTGCGGTTGTTTCTATGCTCTTTTATATCGCAATCGTCTGGACGAATTCCCAGTCTGGATTTATCGGCCTATGGATAGGTCTTTTTGTCTTCATAGGGATGATAAAGCTTGTAGCTTTCAAAAAAAATGGTTTTTCCCCGAAAAAATTATTAAAACTTAACTCGATAAAAATCCTGGCACTTTTCGTAATCTTATTTTTAGGAATAAATTTTCTGATCGGAAATCCTTTCCCCCGCTTTCAGGGTTTATCGGTTGAAGGATTAAAACAGAAAACCCAAACCGAAAATGCTCCGGCACCACAAGAAACTGTTCCTGCCGGACCTTCACTTGAGAATAATATAACCGGATCTGGAGAAATCAGACTTATCGTGTGGCGTGGCGCACTGGATATTTTTAAAGCAAATCCTTTAATAGGCTCCGGGGTGGAGACATTTGCATACGCGTACTACAAACACAGACCAGCAGAACACAATCTCACATCAGAATGGGATTATCTTTACAACAAAGCCCATAACGAATACCTAAATTACCTTGCCACAACAGGACTGCTGGGATTTGGCACCTACATGGCATTCATTTTTGTCTTCTTATTCGTAGCGACAAAATACTTCCTGACAAAAAAATCGATTACTGATGCTGTCTTGCCGGCGGCAATCGTGGGCAGTTTTATCTCCATACTGGTAAGCAATTTCTTCGGGTTCTCGGTGGTACTGGCAAATCTTTATCTATTTCTACTACCCGCAGTATTTTTGCTGTACATAGGAAAAAGGAACAATATGCTGTCGTATCCTAAAAAGACATCCGAAAGCAATAAGTTTTCGGACTTTAAATCTCCTCAATACTTCGTTCTTGCAGCTGTAGGATTTTTATCACTCTATTTAATATGGGGAATCATAAATTACTGGAGCGCGGACAAAGACTATGCGCTCGGATACAACTTCAACAGGATCGACGAATATGTGAGGGCAAATCAACCACTTGAAGATGCTGTAAGTAAAAAACCTGGTGAACATCTATACAAAAATGAACTTTCATCAAATCTTGCCTCGCTAGCGCTCGCTTTTGCACAGGATAATCAACCTCAAAATGCAGCAGTATTTGCCCAGCGTGCAAAAGCTCTTTCTGACGAGGTAATGAAAGACAATCCGAACAATATCGTCTATTACAAAACCCGGGCGAGGACGCTATTTACCCTTGCTCAAATCCAACCTGAAATTCTGGATGAAGCTTACCAGACCATCCTCAAAGCTCAGGAGCTGGCTCCAACAGATGCCAAAATTACCTACAATAAAGCACTTATTGAAGAAGTTGTGCAAAGGCCGCTTGATGCACTAAAAACGCTTGATGAAACAATAAAGCTCAAGCCAAATTATCTAGACGCATATTACCGCTCAGCAATAGTTCTCATCAGTCTTTCTGAGGAAGAAACAGATGCCGCAAAAGCAGATGAATACAGAACGCTTGCCAAAGAAAGGCTCACATTTATCACTACAAAGCTCGCTCCGGATTTTGCACAAGCCAGGGAACTTTTAAAGAGTCTGGAGTAGTTTGAATTGAAAATTTGAGACTAAGCACATATAATTCCCACTATGTATAAAATTGTCACTACGCCAAATTCTGTCCTAAGCGACGTTTCAAAGCCTGTCGTAAATTTTGATAACAAATTAAAAAACATCCTGATCGAGATGGAAAAGACACTAAGGGCAACGAGCGATCCTATAGGTGTCGGTCTTGCAGCACCTCAAGTAGGACTTTCTATCCGCATCTTTCAGCTTAGGCCTGATGAGAACTCTGAGGTTAGATCCTTCATAAATCCTGAGATCCTCAGTATTTCTGAGGAAGCAAATGATTTCACATCCCAATCGGGCCGCAAGAAAAAAGCGATCGAAGAAGGCAGGATTCCGCCTCCTAAAGGAAAAAGACTTCTTGAGGGATGCCTTTCAATTCCAAATATCTGGGGATATGTCCAGAGAAGAAAAGAGGTAAATCTAAAATATCAGGATGCGCAGGGAAATTTCCATGAAGAGCTTTTTACAGGATTTCCAGCAATAATAGTCCAACACGAAATGGATCACTTGAATGGAAATCTTTTTACAAAACACGTTTTTGAGCAAAACGAAAAACTTTTCAAATCGCACAAAGACGAAAACGGTGAGGATGTCTTTGATGAAATAGACCTTCCTTAAGCAGCTTTTTGAAGCGGAAGCTTTGTGTCTGCATACTCTAACTCCTGATCTATGGACTCGGCGACCTCAAGCAGTCTCTGGGGTCTTTCATGAGACCTAAGGTCATAATAGCTTGGCAAGTCGAAAAGCTCCAGCGCGCGTTCATAGCCCACATATCCGGCGAGCCTTGCGACTTCTTCCTCAGTCTTCCTGGAATTCATCAAAAATCTCGCCTCAGCAGCAACTTGAACATATGGAGCCACCTTCATCACGACTGGAGAAATTGCCCCGACTGCACTTTTCCTTACAGAACTTTCGGAGAGATTTCTTTGATGATCACGTCTACCCATGGTCGATAAATCCTTTATCTGACCACTTAGCTGGGAAAGTGCAAAACGCTCGCTCTCACGCTCTCTATACAAAACTCCTCCCAGATAGCGATACTTGTTGCGCTTATTCTCGTTAGCAAGTAGTACTTTCGTGAGTCTTGGTCTGATATTTGCGAGAATTACTCTGCTCCTGCTGGGATTTTCACGCTGCATAGAATCTTTTCCTACTGCTTTCAGGACTTCTTGTGCCATATATAATTTATCTGCACTGATAGCCCTATCGTATCCCGCACGGACTAAAACCTGCATAGCCCTTTGCTCTAACTCTCCGAGCGAAAGCCTTTCGCCGGATGGTGCTTGCAGCTCGTTCGACAGATCGTGAATCAGTCTGTTTACAGCTAATATAGACGTCGTCTGAATACCATGTGTTCTATCGTAGCTATCTGCTATGTGATCACAGTAGCGAAGTGCAGTCTCAACGCTGGGAATTCGAGGCCATTTACCCTCTACGACTTTTACCTTATCAAATCCGAGTTGCAATGTACCGCTGCCTTCCGGCAAATCAAGTCTTACCCCAGTGTCCCTAAATCTGCTTATAAAAAGCTCTCCTTGAGGCTTGTTGTACCTGATTCTATAGTCCGAAAGCTCAGGTAGCCCTCTTGCTTCTTGATCGCTGATTCCATCTCCAGGAATTATGATTGCGCGTTCCCTTTCCATCTGTTCAGGAATATCCGTATGTGTTCGAAGAATCACAGAACGCTCTATAGCATTAAACGTTCTTTGTTCAAAATTCCCACCAGAATTGTTCTCTATGCTCATAGCCACCATATTATACTACTCAACTTCAAACCCAAATCTTTCTTAATTTTTAAATTTTTAGTATAATATAGGTACTATGGGATTAAATCCAGAATCAGAAATACGAGGTACAGATACATTTTCCTCCAGGGGGCTTTCCGGCGAACATTTTGAACCAAAACAGGAATATGAATTTCCGAACGATACAGATGAACGCATAGAAACTATTCTTTCAGGAATTGGTAATGGCGCACAAAAGTCTGTAATTTTTCTTAATGCTTCATCCCAACGCGATATCCCTGTTGGATACAGTGGACTTAAAAACTCCTTTATGGCTGCAACTGACGGGTCGTGGGATATCCATCCAACTACCATAAGAGGCTTAATACAAGACTCTATTGTTCCAACAGGTATGGTTAATAAAGAAAATAACGGTGGAATCTCAATAAATGAGGATGGAAGAGAATATGGAGAACCCTTAGCAAAATTTATGATTAGGCTTGCTGGAACATCTAATTTTTCACTTGCAGAAGTTTTTAGTGAGACCCATAAAACTCCAGAAGCAAAACACAGAAATCCCTATACTATTTTTAGACTTTTAGAACTACTTCCTAATAGCACGGAGGAAGAGAAAAGTGCAAATGAGCTTGCCAAAGAAATTGGAGTAAGTCTTCCTCCAATAGGAAGACGACTTAAAGAGCTACAAAAATTAGGACTTGCAACTTATGATTCTGTTGACAATGAACTTCCAGAGGGGAAATTTGGATATACAGTAGAAAGAGACTTTGATGATGAAACCCCTAGATCCATAAGAGGGCTCGTAACCCAATTTGTATCCCAAGCAATTCGAGAACTTCAAGAAGAAAATCCAGAAGGATTCTTAGATATTGATTCGATACATACAAAAGCTATTGAATTAGGCGCGCAGGCCAAAACTAGAGAAGTAACCGGGCTTATACTCGCAGGGCTGGCAAATGAGGGCTATATTAAATCAGGAAATTACGAAACAACGGGCATGTTATCACGCTCAAGACTTACGCAGGATGGAGAAAAACTTGTGGAAAATTTTATTCGCCCTATCAGAATTGCGCTTACGGACACTGTAGAAGGAAAGAACCTGAGGGATACATGGAGAGAAATTCCATGGCAACACTATTCTCCTCGGGCAATCCAAATGCATAGAGAAAAACCTGGCAAAGCACAAGATTTGCCTGCGGCAGAACTTGACGCAGCTATTTTGGATATAATAGCTCAACGACCAGAAGTAAGATCAGGAGAAATAAACACTATGCTTGGAAGAAAAAATGTGAATGTTAATCTACTCCGCCTTTTAGCTCAGGGGAAAATAGAAAGGATTAGGAAAGGCAAGGCAACACTCTGGCGCACTACCAGTTCGCATGAAAAGTTACAAGAAACAGGTTAAATATATGCAAAATATTATTTTTTTTGGGAGTGGAGACTATACAATTCCAGTTGTTGAAAGACTTCTAAACTATAATCTTCTACTCGTCATAACCACCGAAAAGGATGGCCCACTGGTAAAATTCTGCGAATCAAAAGGGGTCAATTACATTTCTACAGATCTAAAGGACGAAAATGACATAAAAGTTATACAAAATGTGGATCCGACGGTTGCTGTACTGGCAAGTTACGGAGCTTTCATTCCAAAAGAGGTTATAGAATCAATACCAAATGGAATCATCAACATTCACCCCAGTCTGCTTCCCAAATGGAAGGGGCCATCTCCTATCCAGTACACTTTGCTCAATGGCGATACTCAGACAGGTGTCACTTTGATCAAATTGGACAACGAAATTGATCATGGACCAGTACTCGCACAGCGCAAATATGATCTTTCAGGAACCGAGAGCACGAAAGATCTTCTGGATATCTTATTTTCACAGGGAGCTGACATGTTAGATGATTTACTCGTGAAACTAGAAAGCGAAAACACCCTTGATGAAATACCACAGGATCACAGTAAAGAAACATGGTCGTACAAGATCAGTAAAAAAGATGGGGAAATAGATCCCAACAATCCTCCAGAAAAAGAAAGACTTTTGAATATGATAAGGGCTTATTATCCTTGGCCTACGGTGTGGCTTAGAACAGAGCTAAAAAGTCAAGCAAAACTGGTGAAACTATTGCCTGATGACAAGATCCAAGTCGAAGGAAAAAATCAAATGAACTTTAAAGATTTTATAAATGGATATGATAATGAAGGAAAAGAGCTTTTAGAAAAGCTTAATTTACGCTAGTCAAGGTCTCTGAAACAACCTCTTTAGGACCTGCAACTGCCTTTTTCATAAGCTTTACACAGCTACTGCAAAGTTTTGCGCGCACAGTACGAGTACCCACCTTTATTTTCTTAACATGCAGGTTAGGTTTGAATGTCCTTTTTGAGCGGTTTTTTGCATGAGATACCTTATTCCCATACATTATCCCTTTTCCGCAGTAATCACAAATCATTGCCATAATGAGCAATTATACTAGAAATAAGCTCATTACACAACACTCATGCGCCTTTTTAATTTGACTTTGCTTTTTTCATTCTGTTACTATGTCTGATGAATCATGACCCCCGAAAATCTTTATACCCGCGAGGGCGAATGGGCTGCAAATCCAGAAATCACTAGACCACGGGTTGTAGTAACAGGAATCGGACTCATAACTCCTCAAGGAATAGATACCGAAAGCACGTGGGCAAATATTGTTGCTGGAAAGACAGGGATAGGCTCACTTGATTATGAGAGACTCGCCACAAATGCTGATTATGAAGAGCTTGCCAATTTTCCGACCGACGTAAGGGTCAGTGGAGAAATCGATCCCGAATTCAAACTTGATGAATATCTCGCCTCTTTAGGGCTTTCCTATCACAAACCTAACGAGAAAGGAGAATACCCGCTTTTACGCAAATCAGATACGCGTCGTATGAGCAGGGCTGCGCAGCTTTCTCTACTTGCAACAGCACAAGCGCTGGAAAACGCAAATCTCCTAAAAAATGGCCAGGTAATTCCCGAAATCGATAAATCTAGGTTTGGCACCGTGATCGGCACATCTATAGGAGGAGTCGACAGATTGCCAACTGTATACAAGCACTTACTCGACATCCAGAACCCTCAGGGAAAAAAGAAAAGACTCTCCCCTTTTGAACCACTAAATGTTGGTCTTGAAAGAACCTCCAGTGTCCCTAGTCTAGTTTTTGGCGCTGAAAGCGGAAAATTCACACCGACAGATGCGTGCGCGACAGGTAGTCAGGCACTTATTTCTGCTTATCAGGATATTTTGTCCGGAGACTCAGACATAATAATTGCAGGAGGTGTTGATGCTTCAATCGACCCTATCGCGATCGAAATGTTCGGTCAGATGCCTGCGCTCTCCAAGGAGACAGATCCGAACCGAGCTTCGCGACCATTCGATAGGGCCCGTGATGGATTCGTTATGGCTGAGGGAGCCGGAATACTGATCCTCGAGTCTGAACAACACGCATTAAAACGCGGCGCAAAAATTATCGCCGAATTTAGTGGTTACGGCAAATTCTCTGACGCCCATCATGATACCGAACCCAGTGGCGAGGCTGCCAAGAGATCCTTACGACGAGCAATTCAACGATCAGGCCTTCCCGACAAAGGAATAACCTATATAAATGCACACGGGACTTCGACAATAAAGGGCGATCCCGCTGAGGTAAGCGCAATAAGAGAAGTTATGGAAGAACTCCCAGATAATCATGAATATGCAATCTCTTCCACAAAATCATCAATGGGACATACGATGGGCGCATCAGGAGCTATCGAGGCAGGAATCGCAATACTTGCTCTCCGCGATAATATCCTTCCCCCTACCCTTCATCTCGAAAATGTCATGGAAGAAGGCGAGGATATAAATCTGGTCCCAAATGATGCACAGCACGCAGAAATCGATACCGTATATTCGGGAAATTTTGGATTCGGAGGATCCGGAACGAATGTCGGATTCAAAAGATATTATCCCCGTTAGTCCACTAAAAAAGCCCCATAGACTGGGGCTTTTTTTAAAGAAACTTTAGGAAAATTACTTAAGGGTAACTTTTGCTCCTGCTGCTTCAAGTTTTGTTTTTGCTTCTTCTGCTGTAGTTTTATTAACAGCTGTCATAACTTCTTTAGGTGCACCGTCAACTAAATCCTTTGCCTCTTTGAGTCCGAGTGTAGGGACAAGTTCACGAACAGCCTTGATCACTGAAAGCTTTTGAGCTCCAGCTTCTGTTATCTCAACGTTAAATACAGTCTGTTCTTCAGCTGGCTCTCCTGCATCTGCTGCTCCACCCGCAGGTGCTGCTGCCATCGCCATAGGAGCTGCTGCTTTAACATCAAACTTTTCTTCAATCGCCTTAACTAGTTCCGATAAATCAAGAACTGACATCTCTTCGATTGCTTTTAGAATATCTTCATTTGTTAGTTTTGCCATATATCACTCACCCCCTCTTTAGTTATTTGTACCTTTCTTTTTCTCAACTTCTTTTAGTGCAACTGCTAGTCCTGAAATTGTATATTTGAGGTCAAATACAAGTTTTTGCATAGGACTTTGGAGTGCGGATGCAAGCATACCGATAAGCTGATCCCGTGATGGAAGATCTGCGATCGCTTTTACCTGGTCATCTTCAATAATAGCGTTTTCGAATACTCCGAATTTTATCACAGGCATTTCATATTGCTTGTAAAATTTCATAAGAGCCTTAGCGACTGCTGCTGCATCTGAGTATGCAAATACCATAGCGTGAGGGCCATTTAACCTGTCGGAAGCGTCTATCTTTTTTTCCTGAAGCGCTATATTAAAAAGTGTATTCTTAAGGACCGCTATCTCTCCATCCAGATCAGAAAGTGCGCGTCGGAATTCTTCTAGTGTCTGATGAGATAGTCCCTGATAATCGACAAAAAATACTGCGGTGGCGCGATTTAGCTTCTCCTGTATTTTCTCTAATTGTTCAACATTTTTTGCACTTGGCATAGTAATTTTGTATAAAAAAACACTCCTAAAGAGTGTGCTTGCAAATCTTATTTGCTCGCCTCGGTAGGTCTTAGTGTTTGCCTACTGTCTTAGGATAAAAGTTATTTTAGCAGATTTGAACTAAAGTTGCAAGCTATATCTTATCTAAAGCATTCCCAGCATATATATTCTTTTTGTAGTCGACTGCTCTTATCTCCCAAACCTCGCTTCCATTCGTAGATGCGCTTCTTTCGACCAGAACCCTTATGCCTTTTGCTCCTCCATTTTTTCCGCTGATCACATATTTACCCAATGGATTTCCCTCCGAGCTCTTTCTCGAATTGCCTCCTTTTTTCAACACCAATATCCTGCCTACTCCTCTTTCGTTAAATCCTTGTAGCCTTGAGATAACAATATCTCGGTCCACGTGATCAAGCTTTTTCAAAAGCTGTTGCAGCTGGCTCTCGTCGGGAATGATTATTTCTCTATGGATTCCCTCCTGCTCGCTATCTGGACCGGTGCGCTCTGCAAATTCGTCTGGATTTATCGTTCTGGCTTCCTTTCTACCTTCAAAAGGTGCTCTTTTAGGACGAACTGTTACCCCCCTTGACCGTGGTTTTGATGGGGGACTTGCGACTAAAGCCTCACCTTTCTTTTTACTCATGTGGATTTCTTCGGCTTTTTTCAATACAAGGCCAAGCACTGCCTGAGAATAATTTAGGAATGCATTTTTGAATTTCGGCTCTATGTCTGGATCATCCAAAAGTGACCACTCAAATTCGCCCTTTTTCGAATCTACCGCATAATCTACCGCAAATTCCTCCCCATGCTCATTTGCGTATTGCAGCTCTATATCAAATTTATATGATTTCCCTTTTTCAAATCTGACATTCACAACATCTGGAGCGACAAAAGCATCCGAGATCACTTCACCGCCGTCGAGCTCATACTCCAACTTTGAAGTATGGGAAAAGACTTCATTTGTCTTTTTTCTCAGATCCTCGTAATCAACCTCGTCATCGGTTTTTTTCGCACCAATTTCCGAAAGATCGTGTGCTTTTATAAGACTCAACTCATGCAGCTCTACTTCACGATCGATAGCTTCAAGAATCAGATTTGCCACTTCACTATCCTGATCCGATACTGACAATCTTTTTGCATCCCTATATAAAGACTGAATACTTTTCGCAAGATACAACGCCATGATACCTGCAGCTTCTTTATTACCCATTACCTTTAGGACAGCTCCCGAAACTGTCTCATGTTCTGGATGAGCTACATCAAACACAGCATTTTTGACTTCATTTCTTATGGCAAGTAGGCTATCTGCAAATCTCTCAGCATAACGCAAGCTTTCTGATTCGACTCCGGATTTTGCGTGTACATTTCTAAACAGTCTTTTGTCCATAAATGAAAAGACGCTAAGGTAACTTTGGGTTGAATTTCGGGCATGGTAGTCTTCAGATACGACTGCCTCATCTCCAGCTTCATCTCTTTTGAATATGAATGCAACGGCATCAGCGAGTCTTCCTTTGGCAATTATAAAATCTGCGTCTGCAAAACTCCCCAGCCTAAAACCATCTTCCTCGGCAGTTATCAGCATCAAGGTGTTGATTCTAACGGCACTTTTAACTGCCTCCATAGGCGCCGCTATATCATTTTTCCTCGCAACGTCGAGCTGTTCCTCTATCATCCTTTCTATATATAAATTCGCGCCTACCATCCTCGCCATATCCAGAACAAAAGGGTTATTGCCATCTATACTCATATCCTGTTTATAAAGACTGACGAACTCTCCTGTAGGAAAGCCATCATTTACCTGTTTGATGAATTTTGCGGCGCTATTGAAGTTGGAGATAAATAGATCAAATTTCTTGCGGTCGGAAGTTCCCTCTCTGTAATGAGGGTCATCAAATATCTGCTCGAATGAATCGAGCATCGTCTGGGTAAATTGCTTACTCTCCTCATCCATTTCAGGAGCTTCTCCGGATGCCATAAATTTTTCGTAGAGACTGGCCTTGCGCACAGGCAGATTAAGATCTGTTGAATATGGTTCTTGGGGCAAAGCAGTATCCTGACCAAACGGATTATCCTGTCGTGGCTTTGTAAAATCAGAGATTCTTAAAGGTTCACCTTTTTCGACCATAGGCGAAATTATAACAAAAAAATGCAAATTATTATAGGTCAGGTGAATGGAGGTGGCCCCGCTGGATGCGGGGCCACCAAAGGCTATGTGGTTAACGACACTACTTCGCGGTCGCGACGATGTAGTAAGGCTTGCTCCTGCTGAAGCGACCGACTCCCCGCATACGGGCATAGGCAATCGCGATAACTGCTGAGCCGAAGGATGCCAATGCGCCGAGACGCGATGCATCCAAAAGCGGGCCTTCGTCGAAGGCAACGCCAGCGACGAAGAGAGAGACCGTGAATCCGATACCGGCGATCATGCCCATGACGAGCAGATCGGACTTGTCCATCCCCTCGGGAAGCTGGTATCCACGGAGCTTCATGGCGATCACCGTGAAGGCATAAATGCCCAACGGCTTTCCGACCAGCAGTCCGATGAGGACGAAGGTTGTGCCATTTCCTACCGTGGAAAGCTCCACTCCAGCGTTCACGAACGCGAACGCACAGAGAATGAACTCCACAGGTAGCTCCATGTGATGCTCGAAGCGGTTCAGGGTGTCCTTCAGATCACCGTTGCGGTGTGCTTCGGTGAAGATGCCGAGATCGCGCTTGGCGTGCGGCATGAGAAGAACGACGGGAACGAGCGAGATTGCCGGTTCGAGTCCTGCTTCGTGGAAAGCTATCCAGGAAATGACTCCAGGAATCGCGTACCAGAAATAGTTGGTCACTCCGAACTGCTTGCGCAGAACGAGAGTGAGACTGAGAGCCGCCGCGATGAGTAGTCCGCCCAGAAGCAGTCCAGCTGGATCGCCGTCCTGATAGAAGATCGCAAGAACAGCAAGTCCCCCCGCATCATCAGCGATCGCCAGAACCAGAAGGAACTGGACGCACGGATGCTTGAGGCTTCCGAAGATCAGCTTTCCAACGAGTGCTGCGAAGGCGATATCTGTCGCCATGGGAATCGCGGTACCGGGAAGAAGATCCCTCTCGATGGTGACTGCAAGGATTGCGAAGAGTCCTGCGGGACCCAGCATTCCTCCTGCAGTCGCGATGAACGGAAGCGCACGGTTTTCAGGCCGGTTGAGCGCTCCGCCAGGTAGGAATGCCTCAAGGATCTCCTTGCCTGCAAGGGCGAAGAAGACGCACATGAGCATCTCATTGATGATGGAGTGTGGCGAGAGGTGAACTCCCCCGATTGTCCCCAGGTCGTAGCCGACCAGGTCGTGGTACGAACCGGAGCTCGTATTCGCCCATGCGAGCGCGACGATTGCCCCAAGCACCATGAGCCCACTGCTTTCGATGAGCAGCCGATGGGCGTGGTGGATGGCGGGGTGCCAATGTTTCTCAGTGGTCAAACCTCTAACCTCTCCTGTTGCGGAATTGTGTCGTTGACCTTTCCTTTGGATTCTTTCTGTTGTCCTTTGCGAATGCGTACTCGCGCAGGTTGCAGATTTTGTCCTCTGGATTAGCCTTTTTAATGTGCTTTCCACCTATCCAGCGGAAGGCTCATTATGATGGGTCTCCACCTTAGTGGAAGCCAATACTATAGCACTATATTATACGCTATGCAATATGTATTTTGGACTGAAGAACTAGTTTTTTATCTGCCATTTTCCGTCGACATTCTCGACAATATCGCGCAATTCTAGCCCTGACAAGATAACGATTATTTTGCCTGCAGATATTTTCAATTCTTTCGAAAGCCTATCAACAATACAAGGCTCTACTTCGAGCAGTTCCATGATTTTTTCCTCATCTATTCCAAGATCTAGTGTTTTTACTTTAGGCCTAATATCTAGTCTTTTAAAATTCAATTCATTTAAGACATCTACAGCGCCGCTGACTGCTATTCCGCCGTGAGAAAGCAAGCTATTTGTACCGCGAGATAGACTTGATGTTATTGGTCCTGGCACTACAAACACTTTCTTTCCCTGAGAAAAAGCTTCCTTTGCTGTGATTAAGGCTCCGCTGTCAGAAGTTGCCTCAGGAATCAATATCGCTTCTGACAGAGCTGAGATAATCCTGTTTCTCGCTGGAAAGCTTCCTTTAGTAGGCTGCATGCCTATAGGGAATTCGCTGATTACCGCCCCACCATTTTTTATGATTTCCTGATATAGATTTGTGTGCTCGCCTGGTGTCGGCAAATCCACTCCAGATCCAAGTACCGCGATAGTCTTTCCTCCCTTTTTCAAACATTCCCTATGAGCAATTCCATCGATCCCTAAAGCCATCCCGGAGATGATAGTTAGTCCGCTCTCCACCAGCTCTGCCGTAAATTTTTCTGTTACCGATACACCATAGCTGGTTGGTCTACGGGAGCCGACTATACCAATTCCATTTTCCTTCAAAACTAAATTACCATCTCCCCGACCGTATAAAACTATTGGAGGATTTGCGATGTTTTTCAGGCCTTGTGGAAAATCCGCGTAAGTTATCACCCAGATATTTTTTTGCTTTATTTCAAAAAGTATTTTTTTAAGAGCAAATCCTGATTTGAATTTGAGATATTTCTCTAGGGTCTTTCCCTTAAATCCTGCGGACTCTAACTCTTTTTCGGAGGCATTATAGATTTTTTCTGCCGAATCAAAGCGCGAGAGAAGCCTCAAGAAAGTTTTAGGTCCTATGCCTACCGCATAAGAAAAGAAAACATAATAGTCACTCTTGTCCATTTTGAATTACATTCATAATTATTTAATCACATATCTCGGCTATTTGATGCCTTGCTTGCTTTGATTTGACTAAGTATAGATAATAGATATATGCAACCGGAAGTAAACAGCACAACTCCTCCCCCCGTAGCACCACCTCTACCTATTCAGCAATCCGTACCAGACTCTCCGATGGATGATTCAGGTCCGAAAAGATTTCTAAAGCCAAAATTTATAATAATCGGTTTAGTACTTATTCTCTTAGTCGCCATAGTCGTGATATTTGCTACACGATCAAACAGCACCCCAACTACTACAAATAACGAAACGATTACTCCAACAAGAACTATTGCGCCTCCTGCTCAAGAATCTACAAAAAGTTGGTCTATGGAGATAAAATATGATCCATCCGATTCTTCATACACTGTAGAAAAACTGTCTTTACAAAATGAGGAATATGCACCAAGCAATAGCAACTCTAATTCACCATATACGTTGACTATTCTAGACAACAATAAAACACCACTTTCCTCAGTGAAGGTAAGCATCGCAACAAGTATCATAATTCCTGATATCATAAAAAATAGCTCTGCTGCGGCAGGCCTGGAGAACTCATCTATTACAAGTGTCATCCAAATCCCCAATGTACCTGATGGCCAAACCATAGTAATAGATAACAATGGCTCGGAAATCATAAATGTAAGTTTTCCCTCAGACATTCAAGCTAGAGTAAATTCTATCGAAGACACTTTCGGATTTGCCGAGAACTCAAATTCTCTTTCCGCTCCCGCCGAAAACACCAGTCCCTCAGGATGGAAAATAGGTGTGGAACCAGTATGCGAAAACGGAAAAGTCTTCGCGAAATATTCCTACGATATCCCTCAGTTTTCAGGAGTCATATTCACATATGAACAGACAAATCCTGTCGAAGATCTTGCCTATCTCGATGATAATAGCTGGCAAAAACCTGTCGGTAGCATTATCCTTCTATCTGGTAAAGGAACGTATATGGCCACCGGAAATCTGGTCAACTGGAATCCCTCAAGCGGGTAACTTAGATATAATGGCCCAGTAGGACTCCAAAAAGACAAACCATACAAAGGAGCTCTGATGCTTTCCGGGGACTGGACATGTAATGGCGATACTAGTCGTGGAGGATGCGTGGACGGTCCACCGCCTAGTGGGGAAGACATAGAAAATGCGAAAGTAAGTGTGGACTTCAATACGTCTATCCAATGCGCTGCGGACACTACCGTGCCAACGTCTCCCCCTCAGCAAAGCGGCGGAATACAATGCGTTCCTGACCTAAAATGCTCATCGGGAAAAGATGTCCTTCAGATATGCCCTCTGATCTGTAGCTAGTTATTTTGCGGAAGAATAACGCGATGCGCTATCGATAGTCCTTTTATTTTCAGCAGCATCAAGTGCGCTTCGTGTAAGCGCAAATTCGACTGGCGATATGAATTCTTTCCTGAGATTTCCTGACTTACTTCTGTTCAGCTTATCGGGAGACTCTATAGCAGATTTTCGAACAGATAAGATGCGGTCACCCTCTACAAAAACTATCTTGTCAGACCCTTCATAATTTATGTAGTGACTTACCGGCTCTTCAGATGGCGCATCCGGAAGTCTGGTGGACCCTATCTCAAGGCCTACCATCTCACCGTTACCAGTCCTCACGCCAAAATGGCTTCTTATCGGATAATCTGCTCCCACCTCTTCGTCTATTCCTGAATATTGGCCAACTGGTATATCTACACCCCTTGAAAGGTAAATTTCACCAGTAAGAGATGTGATCATTCTACCTATCTGGCCTCTTACCTCCAATATGTGGGATTGGGGTTCGAGCATTACCTCAGCTTCTCTTGCTGAGAGGGGGCCTGGAGATTTTTCTGGATGCATTTATATTTTTTAACAAATAAAGATTTGCCTGTCAATAATGAACAATCCCACTAATTCTACCTTTGTTCTATGTTACCATTATGCAAACTGACGTAGATAAATATGCTAAGCCTTTGTTGACATCGCTTTACGTTTCATAAATACTTGATGTATGGAACCTAATCAAACTGCTCCACAAGCTCCTCAGTCAGCTCCTCCACCACCATCAGTGCCTCAGATGTCCGATCAAATTCCATCCGTAAAGAAACGCTTTCCCAAGGTTTTAATTTTCGTCATCATATTTTTCCTTCTGGCAGCATCCGGTGTGGCAGGATTTTTTATCTATCGAAATTCAAACACTAATCCTGAACAAGTTGCGTGCACTATGGAGGCAATGATTTGTCCGGATGGGTCATCTGTCGGACGCACAGGACCCAACTGCGAATTCTCCCCCTGCCCGACGACAGCAACATCACCAACCAGCACTCCACTCCTTGATACATCAAATTGGAATACGTACTCCAACCCTGAATATAATTATGAATTTAAATATCCTCCCGAGTTTTACAGCGATAATCCTGAAGGCTTTATTTATAGTGAGAATAACTATGCTGTGGTTTTTGGAGATAGTCCTTCGCAACCGAATCCCGCACGTTTTATACATACGGGAATTATTTTTAACAACACAAAAAATATTGAAGAATTTATAGACGATCCTCAATATCATTACGACCTACTTGGAAGAAAACAGGTGGGAACATATACTTACTGGGTTGTAAATTTGGATGATAGGTCAGATGAGCAATTCATCTCCTATATGACACCTAGGAGCAATAACAATATTTTTTGGTTTAGACTCCAACCTCCATTCTATGACCAAAGCATCCTGGAAACTATCGCCGGAAGTTTAAAATTCACAAACTAATTCTTCTCGTGATAAAATCACTCAGTGAAAGAAATTTACGGACAGTTTGATCCGGAATATGGGAAAAAAGCGGATCTTCATATCCACTCAAATCTTTCTGATGGCACACTTTCTCCGCAACAAATTGTTGATCTCGCTTCTCATTTAGAGATTGACGCAATAGCGATCACAGATCATGACATGGTCCACCCTGCAGAAATCGCACGGGAGTATGTAGAAAAGAACAATGTGCCGATAGAATTGGTCATAGGGTCTGAGATTACGACTGAGACAAATGGAAAACGCGCTCATTTGATTGGACTATTTCTAGATAGTCCAATTGCCAAACATCAATCTGTACCAAAAACCCTGTATGAAATCCATCGTCAGGGAGGACTTGCGATCATCCCCCACGCCAATTTTTTGCATATGGGATTTTCATCATTCTCAGAAGCAGAACTTAATAACTACTTGCAGACTGATGACCCAGAGGTGTACTTTGATGGTTTTGAGGTGTCAAATGGTGGACTCTTGCTTGTGGCCAAAAGAAAACTTTTCCAAGGCAAAGCTCCTCCGAAAGCTTATGATTTTGCCTTGAAATTTTACAGACAACATCAAGAAAAGTTAGGCGCTGCAATCGGAAGTTCGGATGCCCACAGGATGACACTCGAATTATCCTTAACCGGTTATGAAGATGATTTGAAAAGTGCCATCACGAATGCGCAGACATCAGTTATGGCTCCTGACACTTATGAGGAATTCACAGATCAATATTCAAAAGCAAAAGACTTTTTTATCCAGTCTGAAATCCAAAGTGAGCGCTCTCGTCATCTTTTCTAGCGCCTACTTCTTCTCCTCAAAATATCTAGTCAGGATTTCCTTTGCGATCGGCGCGGCGACTTGGGAACCCTCTCCACCGTGTTCAACGAGGATCGTGACTGATATCTCAGGATTGTTAAATGGAGCAAATACCGTAAACCATGCATGTGGATCAGTATGATCGAAAGTCTCGGAGGTTCCTGTCTTACATCCCACCGAAATATTTACTGGCTTTTCATTCCTATTGTCATCGGTTGTTGCACTGCTGCTTGCAGATCCTTCCTTAAAATCCATCCCATCGATCGTCAGATTACTGTTTCTGACTGTAAAGTTAAAAAACGGATATCCTGTTCCTCCTGTCTGGCATGCCTGCAGCATCCCTTCCCGAATCAGATCAATATTTCTAGGATCTACGAAATCCTCGCGTATGACTTTCTTGCTCTCGGACACCAAATGAGGCCTGTAAAGAGTTCCACGGTTTGCGATTATATTTGTCATGAAGTTCGTCTGTAGCGGAGTCGCCTGGACAAATCCTTGTCCGATGCTCATGTTGTATGTATCTCCCAGATACCAGTCTTCACCTATAACGCGCTCTTTCCATGAAGGCCCAGGAACAACTCCTCCGATCTCACCGGGGATGTCCACATTCAAGATCTTCCCCATCCCGAATTTTCCTGCCCATTCGGAAAACTTTTTAGGCCCGACCTTTTCCGACAATACATAAAAGAAAATATCGTTGGATCGTCTTATCGCACCGACTACGTTGAGTGGTTCTTCCAGCTTTCCGTACTGCAAGTAGTTCCATGTTCCGAAAGATAATCCTCCGATAGTCCTGACGCCAGTGTCTTCGATTTTTGTCGTTGGTGAAATCGCATTTTCTTCGAGTCCTGCTGTCGCAGTTATTATCTTGAATGTCGATCCGGGAGGATACGATCCTGAAATAGTCCTATTTAGAAGCGGATTTTTCTTGTCACTTAGGATCTCGTCGATACTTTGATATCCTCCATCCGGCTCGTAGGAGATATTTTTCGTAAATAGATTCGGATCAAATGTAGGCTTTGAGAGAATTGCGCGTATCGCCCCATCGCGTGGATCTGATACTATAGCAGCGCCTGACTCGACCTCGAGCATAGCATCAAACACAGACTTTTGGATCTCCAGATCAAGTGTCGTAGTCAGATTATCACCTGGAATCGAGAAATCCTCACCAAGAGTCCTGACGTAGTTGCCCATCGAGTCGACCTCCACGAGCTGTCTTCCATTTTCCCCATGCAAAATACTCTCGTACTGGTCCTCTAGTCCCATCCGTCCAGTAAAATCCGTGTAACCGTATCCACTATATTGAGGTTGAAGTGTTTCCTCTTTTGTTAACTGACCGATGTACCCTAGGACATGAGAAAAAACATCTTTATATAAATACTCCCTCTGCGGAATACTTATAACTTGGTTATCTTTTTTCTCCAAAAGCCTCAACGCCTCCTCATGAGAAAGCCATGAAACCTCTTCATTTTCTATGATTCCGTAGGTCTGACTATTTCTGACCAATGCTTGTCCATTCCTGTCAAAAATTATCCCGCGGGGAGCTGGCACCAACGTAGTTCTTATTCTGTTTTCGTTTGATAATCTGTCATAATATGCCCCTTGGACTACCTGCAAGGTCAAAAGGCGGAGAACAAAGACCACAAAAACAATCCCCAGCATCAGAACCGGAAGTTTTCTTACAAGATCAGAATTGTTGTTATCCTGATTTCGCTCCTGAAAATATTGCTTCTTGGTTATAAAGACGTGCTCGGAGAATGCATGTCCTACACCATTTTTCTTTCTCTTCATAAAGATAAATATTTATCTGGTATAAGTTTGTAGATGATCCATAGTGCGATAGCAACTACGAACCATTTTAATAACGACAATAGGAAGTACTGAAATATAATAGCATATCCGACGACTCCTATCGCCCCGAAAAGGACATACACTAGGGAATCTTTAGAGCCGAGATAAATAGAATAAAGATGAATCATAAGCATGACTATACATACAGCCATAAGAGTTGATCCGACAGGATTCAAAAGCACTGCGTCACCTGCTGTCGAGAGCAAAGCTGCTGGAATAAGATAGACAACCCTTTTCTCTATAGCAAACATCACATATGTAAATATAAAAACCAAGGGAAATGAGACAACCAAAAGCTCTAGAAAAAGACTCAGAAAAAGCAGCAGCAGTAAAATAATTCGAATCGCCATATATCACAGACTCAGGATTACAAAAACATTTGATATCTGAGAGTAATCTATTAGAGGCTTAACTTGCGCGGCTTGGAATGCGTCGGTTTCCACCCTATCTACTGAGTCAATTTTTCCTACACTTAAATCACTTGGGATTCCTATTCCAGTATTATTTAACTCACCCACAGTTACTACTATTCCGTCTCTTTCCAAGGTGTCTGAAATAAGAACATTCTCCATAACAAGGTACTCATCAAATCCTCTAATAATCCCTCTGGCATTTGTCGGCGGATATTTCACGATTGTTGAAAACTCAGGATGCAAGATAGTTCTCACCTCTGATATATTTTGAGATGTTTTATATATAGTACCGACCAGTGTATTTCCGGAAATCACCGCCATTCCATCTTTCACCTTGTCCTTTACTCCCGCATCTATGACAAAAGATTCATACGCTCCCCGACCCCTATATCCCACAATTCGTGCTGGCATGAGCGTATAACTACCAGAAATGTTTTCCTCGAACTGACTTTTTAACGCGATATTTTCACGCTCAATTATCTCGAGTTCTGCAAGCTTTTCATTAAGCTCTAAGTTCTCTTTCGCAAGATCCGTGTTTTCATCAACACCAGATGAAAAAATCATAGCCCGCGTACTCGAGATAGATTTTTGGAAAAATGAAGTCACCGAAGAAACCACCGCAGAATCACGGAAAAAATAAACGGCTACAGAAAAGCATAGAAAGATTATGAGGAGAATTATCTGCTTGTTACGCATAAAGTTCATTTTAACCTTATGCGGTTTTTTTTACAAGAATTTTAAGCTACCATGTAATTGGAACAACCGGATATCTGAATCTTTTCGCAACTGTTCCCAGCTCCAGCACCAGAAATAGTAACGCGGGCAAGACGATACCTGCAGCAAAGCCAAGTGGAGATTTAAAAAACATCAGAACATTTCCCATAAAAGGTGTTGCTATAGTCGTTGCACCCAGAACCTCACTGGGGCTGACTAAATTTTCATCAGTAAATCTATTTGCATCCCCTTTGGTCTGGTAGAATGTCTCACTTCCTACCCGCTCAAATCCGATGATCCTGTGGGTGATCACTTTTTCACCCTGCTTAAAAGCGATTATGTCGTTTTTAGAATAATTATCTTTGGGGAAAGTATATATAAGGCTTCCTGTAGAAATAGCAGGTTCCATAGAACCGCTTACTACGATAAAGCTTTTAAATCCCGAAGACAAATCGAGACTTGAGGGGATAAGAGTTAGCAGGATAAAGACACTAAGTAAAAGTGAGACTGTCAGAAAAGACACATAGAGCGTTTTCCTGATGATACTTGCGGTTTTTATAATAACTTTCATTCTTGGACAGGGTTTTCCTTAGTGAATTCGGGGCCAACCTAAAACCCACTAAGGAAAATTATGGTGTCGGTGTAGGCGAATTGTTGTTATTTGATCCGCCACTGACAGTCACATTTACGTTTGTAGAGCTTCCTCCAGTTGTAGTACTTCCGCCACCATTTGTATTCCCATTATTTGAATTGTTACCGGTATTTGAGTTCACATTTATATTTGTATTAGTCGTCGTATTATTGCTCTGAGACACGACCACGTTGTTCTCGCAAATAATAACTATCCCATTTACACTCCCTACACCATTTCCCGATATATCTACATCTATGTCATCACAAAGATTTGTAGTGCCTGTCGGAGTTGGGGTAATTGTCGGCGTAGGGCTACCGCTTGGCGATGGGAAGCTTGATGCTGCCTGAAAATAATTATTCTCTGATGTTTCGGTATCTGAAAAGAATGCTAGAGTATTCTGGAAAAAAATCCCGAATGCCAGAAATGGGATGAGCACTTTCATCGCATAAAAATTACGCTTCGTAAAAAAAGAATCAGAACTGATCCTATACCCTTCGTCAGGGAATCTGAGCGGTCTTATGATGGGCTTTTTCTCCTCACGGCTTTTTCTCCTCGTCTTTCGTATCTCGCGGATTATGTTAATAAATTCAATCAATATGACAAATGCCGCAGGGAAAATTATCAAAAGTGGAAATCCATATTTCGACTTGGCAAATGCCAGAAACTTCCCGAACTCAGGCAGCGTCAAATAACTCTTTCCTATGATATCATCCTGCTTCACTGTCCAACTATCCGCCTCTTCATTTGCGTCACCTTTAGTCCTATATACAAATCCTCTAGCAGACTCCTCTACACCAACTACCCTGTGGGTAACTATAGTATTTGCATCACGCCTAAATGAAATCACTTCACCAACCGCATACAGACTTTTTTTATCTGAAATATCCTCGTTCGGCCTGACGACGACCACCGATCCTACAGGCATATTCGGTTCCATAGAACCAGAGCGTACGATAAGCGCCTGATTACCAAAGACCGGAAATGCGAGGATGGCGACAAATACCGCGACGCCTATCAAAACGAGTGAAATCAGTATCGTAAATAGTTTTATTATCTTTCCCATTTGAGCAGTCCGGAACCTAAAAGTTTTTTAGACTCCGAGCTGCTCTCTAGCCCTGGACAGCAGGGCTAGAGAAACAAGCTTTAGTTATCAAAGTTGGACACTTCACCATTGAAGTTGATCCAATCTACATAACCTATTTCACCATCTGGACCTGGGTGGCCCACTCTCACGCCAAGGAATGAGTCAGTCGAGCGAGTTTCCGCATCCGGATAATTCGCAAGAATTTCATCCCAAGTACGTGGATTCGTTCCTGGCTCTGACGCATCAACATCTCCTGCTGGCCAATTAGCACCAGAGTATGTCCATAGTGCATTTCCACCGTCGATGGCATCAACAGTTGTCCATGTGTTAACTGGGACTCCTGATGGAACCATAACTAAGCGGCTTTGCCACGTATCGGTATTGTTGAAATCGACATTGAAGTGTAGATATGGCATTTCACCTGATACTGAACCGTCATAGATTGAATATGACAATACATTGATATCAGCAAGTTTTACGTCATTGTATCTATACGTCGCAATGTTGTATCGAGCTGTAGCATCATGTAACACCATCTTTGCTCCTTCTACGCCTGCAACTTCCTCCATGCGATTTTCTCCACCATCACCGCTAAACTGATCTATGCTCATAATGGTATCGTTACTATCATTGTAGAAGAACCAACTGCCATTAGTTAGAGCAGTTGCTAAGCTTACAGTCTCAAGATCCTCCTGATTAACAACGGTTTCTCCATCTCCACCGCCACCATTTAGATCGGCGCAAGAGAAGTCAGGGTTATTCCTGAGCTGGACTGCTTGGAAGGTGATATCTGCAGTCATACCGTCAGTTTGTGCAGTATTAACCTCACCCTCTGTATTTGCAATACAGTCATCTCCAGAGTATTCTCCGAAGCAGTATCCGATCGCAAAATTACCTGTTGCGCCACTGAGGACCTGTCCTACTTCAAACCAATCGCCATCGATTTCACTCAAAGCACCAGTCTCGTCGCCGAAATCAAAGCTCATGAAGTTTTGAAGTTCACCATTTCCTACTCCTGGATCTCCACCAGTTATGTCTCCTGCCTCAATTTCAGAATCGTTTCTTGCATTTTCTGTATTTTCATCCTCATTCACCATCGCACATACTAGTGCATCATTAGATTCATTACTTAATGCATACGAAACAGACCCCTCATCAAGAGGCTTAAGGTCAGTTAGCGCAAATGAGAATCCATTTTGACCGAATACAGGCTCGTCTCCTTCAACACCATTATAGGTGTGAGTAAGAGTACCTATCCCGATCTGAACATCTCCTGCTGTGAATGCATTTGCTTCTGACGTCTCAACATCTGAGAAGAATGCAAGTGTTGCTCCAACTATCACGACAGCTGCCGCAAGGATTGTCGCACCACTTAAAAGTATTCTTGTATTTAAAAATTTAGTCATTTTATATTTTCACCTCCTCTCTTTTAAAAAATATATTTTGGCAAATTAAACCCTGCCAATAAAAAAACCCGATGCTTTCACATCAGGTTTTTCGCTATCACAAAAAGTATTTTCTGGGCAGAAATAAACATAATAAAAAACAAATAACTATTGGGGCAAGATTTCTAGAATAACTACGGTTCCAATTATCAAAATAAACTTAACGAAGATCTTAACTAAAACAAAAGCTTAGGGATAATATAAATTACTATGGTGAAATGGTCAATTCGGACAAACTATCATATTTAACCACCGAAATGTATCAAAATTACTAGGGGACTTAATTATTTACTGATCTTGAGGATCTCACGCTTTTTTTCTTCAAACTCCTCTTCTGTGATGATTTTTTTGCTCTTTAGTCTGGCAAGCTGCTCCAACTCTTCGATATCACTTCTGGCAGAATTCGTATTCACATTTACAGACAGGTTCTGATTACTGTCATTTGTTATCGACCACACGAGAGCTGCGATCCAACCTATAAATGTCCATCCTGTGAGGATATTGAGGATGATTATCGCCGCAAGATTTCTCTTTTTCCTGAGTGCTGCGATAATCGATGGCAAAAAATAAACGATGAGACCGACTACAATAAATTCCATGGCTAATTGGTATATTAAACCTGCAGGTTAAATTTTGCAAACTATTTATGAATATTTTTGCGCCACTTTCTAATTCAAGTTATTCTTCATATATCATTTGAAATTTTTTGCGTCACTTTTTAGAATTTCATCTTTATCTTCACCGTTATATCACAGTGTATCAGAAAATAAAAAGTTATAGTTTTTTATGTGTTATCGCTAAATCTAACCCATGAGAAGAATTGTTATGAGCGTAAAAAAGAAGGGAAGCAAATTGCGGCTTCTTTAGCGAATAATAAATCTTCGAATGGAATTAAGATTTATAGATAACGCTTTTTGGTACTTTTATAAAAAAGTACAAAGAGAAAATATATGGTGAATTCTTTTTTGTTACTTTTGTGAAGACAAAAGTAAAAGAATGTTATGCCGGTTTTGCAAATACCAGCGTCCTCTTCCACGCAGTTCCCGGAGGATAACACGTCTGGAGAATCAACTCTTCACCCTGACCACGGTCGGCAGTTATAAATTCCACCTGCGCGGGATCCACTATCTCGGTCTTTTCAACTAGATATTTGTAGCGCGTTCCCTGAAAGAAAACATTTATCTCATCGCCCTTCTCGAGCCTATTTAGCAGATAAAAGACAGCGTTATAAGTCCCTACATTCCAGAAATTATCTGCGCTATGCGCGAATAGATATGTGGTGCTCCCAAGCCCCGGAAATGAAGTCCCCTTTGCGTGAGCGACCCCATGAGCAAGCGCTTGTAGGTACTCATCTTCGTTACTTGGGTCGACATTTGCGATGATATTTGAGTTCGCGCCTATTTTAGGGATCACCACAGAAAACTCAGCGTCCTTGGGGAGAATTACCTGCTTGCGGTCTCCTGATACTATCGCGCCAAATATATTCTCACTACCCCCTGGGTTACGATCCAGATCTTCAAGTATTCTCCCGAATCCACTCAGCTCATCCTCCGGTATATCCTCCTCCAGTACGTACTCAACTCCGAAAGCCTGTCCGACCCTATACTCCGTCTCGTAATAAAGCGCTGGGCCGAAAGTCAGGATCAATCCGGTTATCATAAGCAGTATCAAAAAGTTTGAGATCGTCCTTATGACTAAGAATTTTATTATCTTGTGCCTGTTGGCGTGGTGGGTTATGGGCGGTGGTTTTGCCATATTCTAGAATTCCAGACTGTCTTCTTCCTCTGTCAGGATAAAAAATGGTTTTTTGTCGGCAGTCCACTTGAGTATCGCGTTGCGAAGTGCTGGTGGAACGAACTTCTCCTCTGTCAGGTCATGCGGCAAGAACCAGTGAAATGATATGTGATCCTCTTTGGACTCCAGATTCTCATCATCTACGTCGGTGGCAAAGACAAAGTTCAACTCGTGATTGAGGACTTCTTTCTGATAAAAGATGTTCTCTACCGCCCCTATGAATTTTGCGTTTTTTGGTTTTATCCCCAGCTCTTCATCTAACTCGCGGTAGAGGGCTTTTCTCATATTCTCTCCAAATTCCACATGCCCTCCAGGAAGAAAATAATAGTCCCTATCCTCAACCTTGCAGACCAAAATCCTTCCTCTATTTATGATAAGGCCGCGGACTATTATCTCGAATTCACCTTTATCCATAGCTATATTATTACATAAAAAAACATTTCGTTCTTGACATGTTGATGCATTTTGACCCATAATGATTTTAATATGTCAGAACACGGAGAAGGACCAAAACCAGGCGAACAAATAATAGGGGGACCAGAAAAGCCACCACAAGGGACTAACCCTGCCTACGAGCAGGCAGCAAATAATGCTTCAAGCACACTCAACAATCACGATCTTAATCCGCATATAAATGGCCCTACCCTCAAGCAAAAGATTGCGGGGGGACTGGCTGCATTAGGAATCGCTTTCGGCGGTGGCGTTGCGGCATCTGATAAGATTCAGGATGTAGT
>Ga0265293_10002981_pt1 | contig 32466 bp, 37 predicted proteins | sample Munlanlewell138R_FD_192505 | JGI IMG/M metagenome (GOLD analysis project Ga0265293, IMG submission 192505) | Leachate microbial communities from a municipal landfill in Southern Ontario, Canada - Leachate well 138R | ecosystem: Engineered > Solid waste > Landfill > Unclassified | place: Canada... | reverse complement strand
TAATACACCTATGGCTCACACAAGCAAAAGATCGTTTTAAGCAACAGCAACGAATAAACCAATCATTGGTGTAGTACGATGAGTCACATCTGGTTTCATGTCGATTTAGATGCATTTTATGCCTCAGTAGAGCAATTAGATAACCCCGAGTACCGTAACAAACCGGTGATTGTCGGAGGAAAGAGTAACCGCTCTGTGGTAAGTGCCTGCTCGTATGAAGCTCGAGCATATGGTGTTCATTCAGCGATGCCTGTCTATCTTGCTAAAACGAAATGTCCACATGGAATCTATGTTCGCCCCCGCATGGAGCGTTATAGTGAAAAAAGTCGTGAAGTGATGAAAGAGCTTGCCGCTTTTAGCCCTTATGTGCAACAAATCTCAGTCGATGAAGCCTTTTTAGATATGAGTGGAACTGAGAGGTTGTTTGGTAAACCTAAAGAGGCTGCTTTATTACTCAAAAAACGGATTAAAGAGAACACTGGCCTTACGTTAAGTGTCGGTATTGCCACAAGCCGCTTTATTGCTAAATTAGCCAGTGGGTATCAAAAACCTGATGGGTTATCACTTATCTCACCAGGACGAGAACAAGATTTTGTCGATGCAGTGGGATTGAAAAAACTGTGGGGAGTGGGAAAAAAGACATTAGAACAACTTCACAAACATAATATCACCACCCCAAAAGAGTTAAGAACATACTCAAAAGAGCACCTACAGCGCCTCTTTGGAGAGGCTGCTGGCTCTTTTTTATACTCAACGAGTCGAGGCATTGATCCGGGGATGTATGCAGAAGAGAGTAAGAGTCGCTCCATTAGTACTGAGATGACTTTTGTTGTCGATGTATGTGAGAGTATCAGTATCGACCAAGCACTCTTAGCGATGGCCCACGATGTGATGTTTCGTCTTTTTGAAGAGCAGCTTTTTAGTACGACTGTCGCAGTTAAAATACGCTACAGTGATTTTTCTACCTATAGTGTTCAAACTACCACCACCGATTCTATCGTCTCAGCTGATCAAGTGTATAACCTTGCTAAAGATCTCTTTTACTCAAAATGGAGAAAAGGTGAACCTATTAGGCTTTTAGGAGTGGGTCTGTACAATGTGAAAGAACACTCTTCTCATATTCAACAATCGCTCTTTGATGATGAGTATGCTCGCAAACACACCTTAGAAAAGACTATCCTTAAGCTAAAAAGTGAGGGCCTTACCCTTAAAAAAGCCTCTTTATTAGAGCCTAAAGAGCAAGATGAGTCTCCCTTGAAAAAATAGCCTTTTCGGTGCTACAGTGCTTTCGAGGGGGGAGGATCACTTTTGGCTCTACATATTGTCTTATTTGAACCAGAGATTCCTCAAAATACGGGCAATATTGCCCGTACCTGTGTGGCGATTGATGCAACTTTACATCTTGTACACCCCCTTGGTTTTTCATTATCTGAAAAACAAGTTCGCCGTTCAGCTTTAGATTATTGGCCCCACTTACACTTAGTGGAGCACGCTTCAATTGATGCCTTTTTTGAAGCAGAGGGAGATAAAAACCTCTACTTCTTTACTACTAAGGCTCAAAGAGCCTACACTGAAGTAACCTACAGTGAGGATGTCTATTTCATCTTTGGTAAAGAGAGTGCGGGTGTTGATGAGGCAATCTTACTTAAGAATCCCTCAAGGTGTGTTAGAATACCGATGAGAGGAGAGATTAGATCTCTCAATCTCTCTAATAGTGTGGCTGTTGCTGCGTATGAGTGGGAGAGACAAATGGATTTTACGAGCTTACAAAGCAGTGGCTCTCTTCATCACCACAGATGGGGAGAAAAGGAGATGGTATGAAAACGATAGGTTTTATTGGAAGTGGGAATATGGGGGGAGCTATAATTCGCTCCATTGCTCCATTAAAAAGGTGGGATGTTCTCATTTACGATATTAGAACCGATATCTCATCTCTCTTAGCCGAAGAGACAGGGGCCACCGCTGTCGATTTACCACAACTACTTGATCAAGCCGATATCATCGTATTAGCTGTAAAACCTCAAACACTCCCCTCTTTGTTTCCCACACTAAGCAAGTTGAAAAACAAATGGTGGATGAGCATGGCCGCTGGAGTCTCGCTACAGACTCTCAGTGAAGGTCTTCAAAGCGAAGAGGTGATTCGTATCATGCCAAATATGGCAGCTTCGGTTAATAAAGCGGTAACCGCTTTATCTGCTCATAAGAATGCTTCAGCGGCATGGATTGAAGAGGCTAGTGACTTTGTCAACAGTTTTGGTTCACTTCATCTCATTAGTGAAGATCAATTTAGTGCCTTTTTAGGAGTCTCAGGTTCCGGAATTGCTGCAGTGTTCCGCTTTTTCCATGCGATGGCATTAGGAGGGGTTCAACAAGGCCTCCCTTATATCGATGCACTGAAACTTATTATCGATACAGCTGAAAGTGCTAGTGCGTTAATTAAAGCAACAAAGCGAGGACCAGAAGAGTTTGTCACCCGAATTTGTTCACCTAAAGGGACAACCATTGAATTAATTAAAGTATTAGAAGAGCACGCCTTTGATGCTGCATTGATGAATGCAGTAGAAGCTGCAAGTGAGAAGGCACTACAATTAGAACGAGAAACACATACCTAAACGAGGAGCACCATGATAGATCTTAGAGAGCTAAAAGAGCGTAAAGAAGAAATTGAAACAAATATACTCAACCGTGGAATGAGCGTTGATGTCGATCACTTATTACTGTTACAACAAAGGCGCCTTACTGCCCTCAAAGAGAATGAACGCCTGCGTACGTTACGTAATGAAAATGCCCTTAAGATGAAACAAAAGTTGGAAGCTTCAGAGCGCCAAATCTACATCGAAGAGGGAAAAGCTCTCAAAGAGCAGATTGCTGAAGCTGAAAGTCTCTTTAACACTATTGAGGCAGAGTATATTGAATTGGCTAAACAGGTGCCTAATTATGCTCACCCATCGGCTCCCATTGGAAAACTCGACACCGATAACAAAGAACTTAAAACATGGGGAAAGCCTACTGAGTTTAATTTTAAGGCACTTGATCATGTTGAATTAGGAGAGAAACTCGATCTCATCGATTTTGAGAGTGCCACTCGAGTCTCAGGACCAAAGTTTTACTATTTAAAAAATGAGGCCCTTTATTTACAGATGGCTTTAGAGCGCTTTGCCCTTGATATCCTTAAAAAACATGGCTTTACACTCATGATGACCCCAGATATCGCAAAAGAGGAGATTTTAGAGGGAATCGGCTTTAATCCTCGAGGAGATGAGAGTAATATCTACTCTTTAGAGGGAACAGATCAGTGTCTTATTGGGACAGCTGAAATTACTTTAGGGGGGTATTATGCGAACACAATGTTTAAACCTGAAGATCTCCCTATTAAACTTGGGGGCTTAAGTCACTGTTTCCGTCGAGAAGCAGGAGCTGCGGGTCAATACTCTAAAGGGTTATACCGTGTCCACCAATTTAGTAAAGTTGAGATGTTTGTCTATGCTTTACCATCTCAATCAGATGAGATTCATGAACAACTGCTAGCGATTGAAGAAGAAATTTTCCAAGCTTTAGAACTTCCATACCGAGTAGTCGATACCTGTACAGGGGATCTTGGTGCACCAGCGTACCGTAAATATGATATTGAAGCTTGGATGCCAGGACGTGGAGAGAGTGGAGAGTATGGAGAAGTGACTAGTACGAGTAACTGTACCGACTACCAAGCTCGTCGGTTGAATATCCGCTATAAAGACGAAAGTGGAAAAACTGAATTTTTACACCTTCTCAACGGAACAGCAGTTGCCACCTCTCGAGCTATTGTCGCCATTTTAGAGAACTTTCAACAAAATGATCACTCCATTAGAATTCCAAAAGCATTAGTCCCCTACTTTGGTTCAGAGTTGATTAGTCGTTAACAAGGAGCGTGTTATGAGTGTTTCTGCTTTATCATCAGATTTTTATGAATTGACGATGATGCAAGGATACTATCGAAGTAAAAACAACCCCACTGTTGTATTTGATATGTTTTACCGAAGTAATCCCTACAATGGGGGGTATGTCGTCTTTGCAGGTCTTCATGATGTGCTCAGAAGAATTGAACTGTTCACCTTCAGTGAAGGAGATATTGCATATTTACGCTCGCTTAATCGATTTGATGAAGATTTTTTAGAGTACTTAGCCGATTTTCATTTCACCGGAAGAATCGATAGTGTCTGTGAAGGAACAGTGGTATTTCCTGGTGAACCTCTGTTAAGAGTTGAAGCAACGATGATTGAGGCTCAACTCATTGAAGGGATGATCTTAAATACTCTTAATTATCAATCTCTTATTGCCACTAAAGCCTCCCGAGCATATCGAGCTTCCAAAGGTGGAGAGATTATGGAATTTGGGCTTAGAAGAGCCCAAGGGCCCGATGGAGCTTTTAGTGCATCGAGAGCAGCATTTATCGGTGGAGCAAGTGCTACAAGTAATACCCTTGCTGGGAAAGTATTTGATATCCCTGTTGCAGGAACTATGGCCCACTCATGGGTGATGCTCTTTGAAACTGAGTTAGAGAGTTTTAGAGTCTTTGCCGACATCTTCCCTGATAACACGATCTTACTGATCGACACCTACGACACTCTCGGTTCAGGTATTAGAAATGCAATTATTGTTGGTAAAGAGCTCAAAGAGAGAGGTAAATCGATGGGGGTGCGAATTGATAGTGGAGATTTAAGTTATCTCTCACGTAAGATTCGTACACTCTTAGATGATGCAGGTTTAGAAGATTGTAAAATCTATGTCTCTAATGATCTTACTGAAGAGATTATTGAGACATTGGTTCGTGATGAAGCCCCAATCGATTCTTGGGGGATTGGGACTCACTTAGTTACCGGAGGGACTCAAAGCTCTCTTAACGGAGTGTATAAGCTCGCTGCTCGTCAATTAGATGATCACACCTACCTTCCTGTGATGAAAATAAGTAACACCTTCGAAAAAGCAACAAATCCAGGGAAAAAGCAGGTGTGGCGCTTTTACGATGAAGAGGGAATCGCTGTTGCCGATTTAATCACTTTGGATGATGAACACATTGAGAACGGAAATGATATCCTTTTTTATCACCCCTTTAGCCAAGCAGACTTCTTTACGATGAAAAAACATCGTTACGCCTATGCTAAAAAACTCCTTAGTTGTGTGATGGAGGGGGGTAAAAGATTAAGTAAGCCCAAACACATCAGTGAGATTCAACAATTCGCTAAAGAGAGTTTAGCTACCATTCACGATAGTCATAAACGAATTATTAACCCCCACATCTATAAAGTATCACTTTCAGAGCAAGTGAAGTCTCTTAAGACTCAGTTGGTTATTGAGGGTCGCCAGAAGATGAGTGATCAGTAATATACCCAAGGATCCCTTGGGCAATAGTGTAAGCCATCCTCTTTTTATAAAAAGGATCACTTAAGAGTTCTCGCTCTAACTTGTTACTTAAAAATCCCACTTCCACAAGTACTGAGGGTACTTCACTGGCATTTAAGACCCATACATCTTGCTCTTTAATTCCACGAAACTTTTGAGAGGGGAATTGGGTGACTAACTCTTGTTCTAACTGAGTGGCTAACAAGACACTTTGTTGCTGCAACGAAGAGAGAAGTTCACTTGACCGGTATGGGCTATAACGGACGAGTTTCCACAGTGGCATCGTAGGAGAGAGAAAATTCACTTTTTTAGAGGCATGTTTCACCAGTAGTTCAATACCGTTTGCCTCTTGTTGGTGTGAAGAGTTCACATGAATAGAGACAAAAATAGAACTGGTATCTTTGTTTGGGTTATATGATGAGGCTATAAAAGCTCGATCTGCCAAAGAGAGATATGTATCATCACTTCGAGTGAGAATCACTTCTACGTTATGACTCTCTAATACCTCTTTCACCATCACACTAAGTTCTAAGGTGATATCTTTCTCTTGTAAGGGGGCCTCAACAGCTCCAGGATCTGAGCCTCCATGACCGGGGTCTATGATTACCGTAGAGACAGGTAACTCAAAAGGAGTACTGAACAAAGAGAGAGAGAGTAGTAACAATAAAAGTACAACACTAAAGCGTTTCACTATTCTTACTCCTTTGGTTGAGGCCATGAGCGTAGAAGCAGTTGAAAATCATATCGATAGAGGGCTAACTTTTTTTGCATCTCTTTAGCTAGATGTGGCTCTTTATATTTCCCCGCTTTAGAGAGATAGTTTTTTCCCTTCACCTGTTTTACCCCTAACGCTTTGGTGTGTACTCTATTCATCCCTTCGACAAACGAGCGGTTTTCTATAATGAATTGACGATCATTAAAGGTACATTGCATGTGAGGAAAACTGAGAATCTGATACCCATATAAATTACATCTCAAGCCAAAATCGAGCAATTGCCAATATTCACTACCAATGAGTTCATCAAAACCTCTGACTCTTTGAAAGAGGGCTCGATCGTAAAATCCAAGGCCTAAAAATGGGTATAAGGTCCGCTCTACTTCCATGGTAGGGATAAACGAAAGAGGGTCCAAAAGATGCCCTCGTTTAAAAGGGACCGAGATGGCAGGAAGTTTTTCGTGAAGGCGATTGTATAACAGAGGGACAACCACAGCAGGTTTTTCCCATTGGTGGAAAAAGTCGACCACCTCTTGTTCAGAAAAATGTGAACAACTCACATCGGTTCGACTTAAAAAGAAGTAGCTGGTGAAACACTCATCGGCTAAGACATTGACCATAGCTCCAAAGGAGGCCGCTTCACTAAAGACAATGAAAGAGAAATCGGGGAAATCTTCTCTGAGTTGATTAATCGCCCCTTGTTCACGGTGCATCAACACATATAAGTTCCACTTCTCATAATCGAGGCGAATTTGGGATAATGAGGCAACAAGATCCTCATCGCTTTCAGTAGCTATGACACCAATTGAGAGTGTCTCTCGACGATGGAGTAATTGGATTCGTTTTCCAATATCTTGTGTTCGATGAAATAGCTGATAACTACTTTTCATAATCTAAAAATACAATATCCTCTGGTCTAAAGAGGACATCAATTTTCCCTTTCTCCCGTTCAATGGTAATATCTTTACTTTGTAGGCCTGCTACAGCACTGATAGTAGCGCTATCGTAATAAGGGACAGCTTTTGCAACGTCGTTAATCATCACCACATCCCCTGCATGAAACACTCCCTCTACTCCCAACACTCCTGAAGGAAGTAGACTTTTATGATTTCGTAAAGCTTTCACTGCCCCTTCATCAATACGGATGCACCCTTTAGCCGAAGAGTGAACAATCCACCTAGAACGTTGATTGAGTTGTTTATGAGCGTGGATATAGGTCCCAAGTGGTTCTCCACTATACAGGCGTTGAAGAATATCTTTTTCATACCCACTGGCGATAATAGTGGCACACCCCGCTGTTGAAGCAATCTTTGCTGCAAGTAACTTAGTCTTCATTCCGCCAGTGGCAAATGAGGACCCTGCGGTTCCTGCATAACTCATAATCGTCTCATCAATCGTTTCAACTTCCTTCAGTAGTTGCCCTTTATTCCCTTTGGTTGGCTTTTTATCATACAGCCCATCGATATCCGTAAGAATAATGAGTAAATCGGCATCAATTTTACTCGCCACAAGGGCACTCATTCGATCGTTATCACCAAAGGCAGAACCAATTTCGGCAGTACTGACGGCATCATTTTCATTAAAGACAGGAATGACGTGTAAATCAAATAAGGCATCTACCGAATTACGAAGATTGACAAATGTTTTACGATCACTTAGTTCACTACGGGTAATAAGTACTTGAGAGCAAATTAAATCATGTTTTTTAAACGAATCACGGTAGTGACTCATTAAAATTGGTTGTCCAATTGAGGCGCACGCTTGGCGTAAGGCGACTTGCTTTATAGGGGCTTTTTTCTTGAGTTCTTTCGCCCCTAAGCCTATGGCACCTGATGAGACTAAAATAAGATCGACCCCTTTTTCTCTTAAAGCGGCAATATCTTCAACGATAGCATCGATGCGAAGTCGATCTATCCCATCGGCACTACTGAGTAAGTTAGTGCCAACTTTCACAACAATTCGGCGGACGTTGTGAATTCCTCGTCTCATGAGAGTGATCCTTCCATCATCGACTTCCCTTCGATTGGTAAGTTGGTATGAAGATAGTGTCTCTCACCCTCTTCATAAGAGGTTACAGTGTGTCCCTCTCCAGTTAAGATCCACTTAGAAGTCACTAAGCCCTCTAATCCTACTGGGCCTCGTGCGTGGATTTTCTGAGTTGAGATCCCTACTTCTGCCCCTAGTCCAAATCTAAAACCATCAGCAAATCGGGTACTACAATTTACAAACACATCAGCTGAATCGACTTCTTGTAAAAAAAGTTGAGCTGTCTCTTTATTGTTAGTAATAATAGCATCGGTGTGACCGGAGCCGTAGCGAGCGATATGATCAATAGCTTCTTCGGCTGATGCAACTACTTTGATATTAATTTCGTAATCTAAATACTCTTTTTTCCAATCTTCTTCTGTTGTAGGGATACATGTAATGAGTTTTTGAGTCTCATTATCTCCATGAATAACAACATTCCACTTCTTAGTAGATTCTTTAAAAGCTGGGATAAACTCTTTTGCCACAGAAAAGTGGACTAATAGAGTCTCAATAGCATTACACACAGCTGGGTATTGGCATTTAGCATCAGTAGCTACTTCTACTGCCATCTTTACATCGGCTTCTTTGTCGATATACATCGCACAGATCCCATCGGCATGACCAAGAACTGGGATGTGGGTATTTTCCATGATATAACGGACAAACTCATTTGACCCTCGTGGAATAAGAAGATCAATAATATGATCGAGTTCTAACATGTTTCTCACATCTTCACGACTAGTGAGATGGACAATCCAATCACTTCCTACACTAAAGTCTTGTAAAGCACGACGAATAATCTCTACCAAAGTGGTGTTTGTTTGAAGAGCTTCACTGCCCCCTTTAACTACAATACCGTTTCCACTTTTTAAAGCTAATGAGATAATTTGCACTAGCGCATCAGGACGAGATTCAAAGATCATACCGATAGTCCCAATGGGGACATCGACTCGTTCTAATAACAATCCTGTATCTAATAATCGGCGCTCTTTCACTTTCCCAATAGGATCAGCTAAGGCGGCAACTTGGCGAATTCCTTCAACTGAAGAGGCGATTTTTTTACTATTAAAAAGAAGTCTTTTTTGAAGAGGTAACTCTAAGTTCTCTTGTTGAGCTTTAAGCAAATCTTTGTTATTTGCCTCTTCTATCTCTTTAACACTACTTTCAAGTTCAGAAGCAATCGCTTCAAGCATCTCGTTACGAAGTGCTAATGAAGTTGTTCCTAAGACTCTTTGTCCTTTTTTAATATATTGAAACTGGTCCATGTGAATCACTCCTTACTGATATAAAAGAGTACTCTGTTTCACCTCAATAATGCAAGCTTACCACCTCAAATGGCTCTCTCTTAGCGAGTTCGCTTCTTTCGAATTCCTTTAAGTGCAACTTTGTTGTGAAGTATCATCTCAAGTGAATTAGGTTTGATTAATTGTCTCTTTGAGACCAAATAGACAAACTTTTTAGTTTTTTTATACAGCTCAAAGGCATCACGCTCATCATATTCAAAGAACATGGTGAGTTCTTTATTCTCTTTATAAAGACGAGCTTTATGATCAACACTCTCGCTAGCTGGCACATCTAACATCACGAGGTTGTTGTATTGAATGTTGTGTTTATCTAACCAAGAGCTGAGTTCTTCTTTGTAGGCACTACTTTTGTTACTCACCAGGGTATTAATGGTATAGGTGGGTAACATATTAGGTCGTGTATGTGATAAGTGGTGAGTATAACTCTCCCCTTCTAAAACAGTTGAATCTTCTTGGGTGCATAACACCCCTTCCACTGAGACTGCTGAGGTACGTAAGATATCACGGTGGAAGATGTTCCACTCAAAAGCACGAGGATTGGGAACATACTCAAAGTAGATGTCGATATCATCCCGCTTTTTATGAGTTGAGTAGATTGCACAGGTGGTTATTTTTTCTCTTAAAGAGGGTTCAAAACTCTCTACAAGTTCAACTAAAGATGTCCCTGTAAAAATACTATCGTCGACTAATAAAATACGCTTGGCATCTTGAGGTGCGACGATGTTGTGTTTGGGACTGCGAGTTTTCCCCTTTTGTAGGAGGTGGTTATGAATTAACCCATCAACGTCAGTCACATTGACATTTAAATAAAGGGCGATGGTATAAGCTGGGATCATACCACTACGGGGAATGCCGACAATTAAATCAAAGTCTTGTTGTTGTACTTTATGGATATTTTTTGCGATATCGCTCGTCAAATCGTGTAACGATCTATAATGTAATAACACTCATAATCCTCTTTCATGTAGAATTGGTTCTCGTTGTGTACCATCCTATCGTGGTGCAATTGCTTTGAGAATGCAACAGTGAAAAAACCTTTTTTTCTCAACGTGATAGGTATGGTAGACATACTTCATATTTTCTCTCAAGAAGATATGAAAAAAAGAGATACATCTTCTCCTTTAAGTAATATTTTTGCATAGTTTTCCCCTTTTTAGGTATGTTTATTCACGAACTTCCCTATTTAGTGAATTATTGGTGTTTATCTATACATTTTAAAAGCAACTCGATATAATCACCAAATCGAAGTATCCATTGTGAAGGAGTCAAAACAAAATGGAAAAACTATTTAAACTCTCGGCACACAAAACGAATGTCCGAACAGAAGTCGTTGCAGGAGTAACAACGTTTCTGACTATGGCTTACATTCTCATCGTGAACCCACTCATTTTGAGTGATGCAGGAATGGACTTTGGTGCTGTTTTTACAGCTACCGCTTTAGCATCAGCAATCGCAACATTGGTGATGGCATTTCTGGCGAATCTCCCCTTTGCTCTTGCTCCGGGAATGGGATTAAACGCATTTTTTGCTTACACAGTTGTCATTACCATGGGGTATTCGTGGCAACAGGCTTTAACAGCCGTCTTCATCGAAGGAATCATCTTTATAGCACTCACAGCTCTTAATATTCGTGAAGCTATTGTCAATTCGATTCCCGCTAACGTTAAAAAAGCTATCAGCGTTGGTATTGGATTGTTTATTGCATTCATCGGATTGCAAAACGCTGGAGTTATTGTTGGTGGTGCTACGTTAGTTGAACTTGGTGATGTCCTCAAAGGTGATGCCCTACTCGCTATTTTAGGTCTTCTTATTACTGCCATCTTAGTTGGATTTAAAGTTCGTGGTGCTTTACTCATTGGTATTGTTCTTACCACTATTGTTGGTATTCCAATGAAAGTTACTTCCTGGGCCGGTGGTTCTTTCCTTCCTCCTTCCTTAGCCCCAACATTCATGCAATTCTCATTTAAAGATATGTTCACCATCGATATGATCGTTATTATCTTTACATTCTTATTTGTCGATATGTTTGACACCGTTGGAACGCTCATTGGTTGTGCTACAAAAGCAAATATGATGGAAAAAGATGGATCAATTCCAATGGTTAAAGAGGCTCTTTTTGCCGACGCTATTGGAACAACTGTTGGAGCTATGTTAGGAACTTCTACAGTAACAACCTACGTAGAGAGTTCTGCAGGTGTTGCTGAAGGTGGACGAACAGGTCTTACCTCTTTAGTTGTTGGTCTTTTATTCCTTGTTTCACTATTCTTCTCTCCACTCTTTTTATCAATTCCAGGTGCAGCAACTGCTCCAGCTCTTATCTTAGTTGGACTGTTTATGATTACCCCTGTTAAAGATATTGAGTTTGAAGATGCTACTGAAGGTCTTCCTGCTTTCTTAACCATCCTTATCATGGTTACCTCCTACTCAATTGCTAACGGTATCATGTTTGGTGCATTAAGCTGGGTTATCCTCAAGTTGTTTACAAAGAAATATAAAGAAATTACACCAATGATGATTATCATTGCTGTACTTCTTTTAATTAAATTACTTTTTGCTTAATAACACAGAAATGAACAAAGAGGGTCGTTTGACCCTCTTTTTTTATGTTCTTTATTTCTCGTCAACTTCAATGGGAACAAATGAGTAAGAATCGACATCAAATAACCCCATATCAGTAACCTTCAGTGATGGAATCACAGGTAGTGCCATAAAACTTAATGTCATAAATGGATCGACCTTATGAGAAACCTGTAATAATGAAAAGGCTTTTTCATACATCACTTCTAGCTTTTGTAACACATGATCTGATCCTTCGTTGGTCATTAACCCCGCAATGGGTAAAGAGAGAGTCTCAATGACGGTATTGTTATGGACCATCACTATCCCTCCATGAATCTTTTTAAGAGCTTCTAAGGCTATAAACATCTCTTTGTCACTGGTTCCTGCAATAATGACATTGTGTGAGTCGTGGGCGATAGTAAGAGCTATTGCTCCATCTTTAAGGCCATACCCTTGCAACAGTGCTAAAGCTTTATTACCGGTAGCATGGTGACGTTCAATCACTGCAAGTTTCACAATATCTTCATCTTTTTGATACACCCATCGGTTATGATCATCTCGTGTTACGTGAGTTGTAAGATGAGTGGTTACTAAAGAACTCCCCTCCAAGCCAATCACTCGTACGTTGTTTGATGAGAGATGAAGAGCAAAGTCTTCTTCATCAATGGGCCCAATGTAGATCTTCCCTTCGATGTGAGTAGGAATGCTCATTGGTGTGTGTGTTGTTGGCTTTTTGTAGAGCACTCCACCAACAAAGACATCTTCGACACTGAAATCTGTAAGGTTATTCACAAGCACCAAATCTGCCCGTTTGGCAGGGGCAATTGCACCACGATCACTTAAACGATACGCTTCAGCAGCATTCAGTGAGGCCATACGAATCGCCTCAATGGGATCAATCCCCTCTTGTACAGCAATACGAAGATGGTTATCTATGTGTCCCTCTTCAATAATCGATTTAACTTGGCGATCGTCGGTACAAAACATACAACGACGACTGTTAAAAGAGGTCACAGCAGGAAGTAAGGCTCGTAAATCACTACTTGCTGAACCTTCTCTTAGTAGTACATACATACCACTTTCAATGCGTTCAGTGACCTCTTGTGGTGTTGTACACTCATGATCGGTCATAATCCCACTGGTGATAAATGCTTGTAAGTGCTCTTTGGTTAAACTTGGTCCATGTCCATCAATCACTTTTCCTTCACTGTGGGCAACATGTAGTTTTTCTAAGATAGAAGGTTGAGCTTCAATTACCCCTTGCATATCCATCATCTCTCCAAGACCAAGAACGTGAGATTGTGTTATTCGAGATGCAATACTCTTTGCATCAATAGTCGCACCAGAGTGTTCAAAAGAGGTAGAAGGGACACAAGAGGGGACCATAAAGAAAAAAGAGAGTTGGCTTTTTTGAGAACTTTCGACCATAAAATCGAGTGCCTCTATTCCCGCCACATTACATATTTCATGAGGGTCACACACTGCTGTGGTTGTTCCACGAGCTAATAAGAGGTGACCAAAACTGACGGGATCGACTAAAGAGGATTCTATATGGACATGAGCGTCTATAAGACCGGGGATCAGGTAGTTTCCTTTGGCATCGTAGGTGTGCTTCCCTTCATAATGATCTCCAATAGCTGCGATATAGGAGTCGACTATGGCGACATCTTTTTGCATGATCTTTCCATTATAGACATCGACAACATTGGCATTGGTAATCACATAATCTGCAACTCTTCGTTTCATAGCAACGTCGATGAGGCGTTTTTGTAAATCAATTGTCATACCGTGACTCCTTTCTTATAAACTAACACCAACATCAGTTGTGAGCAACAAGAGTGTACTCTCCCCTTTTCATTTCCCTTTTACTCTGATACATTCACTACTAGCAAAGGGGAGTGACGTAAGTGTATCAAGTGGTGCTCATCTTCGGCAGTATTGGTCTATTCTTATATGGGATGAATACCCTCAGCGAGGGGTTACGACGAGCTGCTGGTGAACGACTTCAATCAGTTCTGAACTTTATGACCGGCAGTAGGTTCGCTGCCATTCTCACTGGAATATTAACTACCGCTATTATGCAATCTTCATCAACCACAACTGTCATGGTGGTCAGTTTCATTAATGCAGGATTGTTAGAATTAGCCCAAGGTATTGGTGTGATTATGGGAGCCAATATAGGAACGACAATCACCGGTTGGATTGTCGCTCTTTTTGGGTTCAATCTCTCATTTAGTGGTATTAGCCTTCCAGCTATTGGAGTAGGGTTTGCCCTTATTGTCATTAAGAGGTTAAAAAAAGCTGCCGTTGGTGAAATTTTCATTGGTCTTGGGCTCCTTTTTTTAGGTCTCGATTTTCTTAAAGAGTCGGTACCAGATATCTCTCAACACCAAGATTTACTCATCTCACTACACAACTTCAGTGGCAATGGTCTTTTATCGTATCTCTTTTTTATCTTAGTGGGGATGCTTCTCACAATTATCGTCCAATCTTCCAGTGCCTCTATGGCTATTAACCTAGCGATGGCCTATTCGGGTTGGTACGATTTTCCCACCGCCGCAGCGATTGTCCTTGGGGGGAATGTCGGAACAACTGTTACCGCATATCTAGCTAGTTTTGGTACCACAGTAAATGCACGACGCTCAAGTCGGATAAATATTGTATTTAATGTGTTCGGGCTACTATGGATGAGTCTGATATTCACTCCTTTTTTACACTTTGTCGATTTTTTAGTCCCTGGTGATATTTTTGATCCTTCTCAGTCACACACCATCCCATTTCACTTAGTCACTTTTCACACCCTGTATAATATTGGAAATGTCCTCATTTTCAGCTTCTTTATTCCACAACTTGTCGCCATTGGTAAAAAGTTAGTCCCCGATGATGATTCACTCATTGGTCCTTATAAACTTAAATATATTCGAGCCACGATGCACGACTCTCCAGAGTTGTACCTTCTTACTGTAAAGCGTGAACTTTTTAAGATGGCCGATATCACCGATGAGATGTTTGTCCGCTTTTGGAACACTTTTACCCATCCTGAGATTCCTGTAGATGAGCAATTGGAGATCCAATCACAACAAGAAGATCTTACCGACCAGATGCAAGAGGAGATTACCACCTTCTTAAGTAAGTGCAGCATGGATGGGATGAATAAAGTAAGTGCAAGTAACCTTCATAGCATGATGCGAATCACCAATGAATTAGAATCCATTGGAGACAACTGTTACAACTTAATGTTCCTAGCAGAACGAAGAAATAACCAAGAACTCGAAATTGAAGAGCATGCTATGAATGACTTATATCCCTATGTCGATTTAGTTCTTAAATTCATAGCCCTGATTCGAAGTAACTTAACTGACCAAGCAAAATCACATAATCTAGCTCAAGCACAAGAATTAGAAAATGAGATTAACCTCATGCGGCACGAATTGAAAGAGAATGCCTCTATTCGACTTCAACAAGGCCACGAAGTACGCTCAGAACTGTTGTACATCGATGTACTGCGTCATATCGAACACATTGGTGATCACTGCTTAAACATTGTAGAAAGCCTCTCTAGCCTCTCTAGTCGATAGTTGAAAGGCACTTTATGTGCATGATATACTCAGTGCGAATACCAAAGAGAGGTAAACAATGAAACAAGTTATCATCGGAGTTGCTATTGGCTTGGTGCCTATGTTGGTACTCCTTATTATCCAATACGTAAAACACTCAACAAAAGTCAAAGAGCATAAAGCCGAAATTAGCCGTCTTAAAGCGATGGTAACTGATCGGATGGATCTTGAAAGTGAAGGCCTTTCTAAATTACGAGATGAAGTTAAGGATTTGAAAGCTGAAAATGAGAATATGAGAATCACTATTCACACCTATTCTCAAAAGCCTGGACGTAAAGAGATAGCTCGATTGCAAGTATATCAACAAGCTGCCGATAAACTCACCATCAACAGCCCCGGATTCGGAGCTGCATGGCAATCTGCATTAAAAGAGAGTGAAGAGGAGTTGCAAAAGACGTTCACGGGGTTACAGCCGTTTATCAAAAAGATTATCCCCCTCAAAAGCGCTACGCCAAGTATTGAAGATAAGAGTTAATCATCCTCATACAATTCGTAGACAACATCCCAAGCTTCCGACTCTCCAACTCTTAATCTTACCAACAAATCGTAGTGGTACAGTAACAGTGACATCTGTTTTTTCACCGCCTCTTCGGGAGAGTCTATATTTACTTGAGCTAACTCGGGGTCATCCTTTGGTAAAGAGGCCAAACGATGATACTCGTCGATCATCTCCTTCTTTTTCCATGACAAGAAATTTGGTGCCTCTAAAATAAAGATAGGATCATAATTATAACGATTCAAATCTTCGATAGTATCGGCAATCTGTTTCTCAGTAGCATCTGGAGCAAGTGCTTTAAACTGCTTTTTCAACTCTTTCATAATTCCTCCTACTCATCATCTCTTGTATAAGAGTGTATCACACTCTACAGACTTTAAGAGGATAACTATCGCATAAGCTCGCCACTCGTGACAAAAGTGACTTGTTTATTGAAATGATCAAGTGGGTTGTATGTTGTTTTATCGACACTTTGAATTAAATCGGTAATAGCGTAATACTTTTTAGAAGGGAGGTACTGTAAGAGATCTAACAAAGATTGTTTTACACAAAAATCTCCAGCTAAACCCACAACGTAGATCTCATCACCTTCAATGTATTCAATGCGCTTTCCATCACCAAAAGGGGAAAACTCTTCTTCGTTTTTGTCTCTTCCTTTGTAAAGAACTTTGTCATTTCCAATTTCTACAGCAAGCTCTGCACCTTTAGTTCCTGCAACACAATGGGGTGGAAAATCACTAAAAGAGATATGATCTACTGGGTGATCATCGGCAGTAAGAAGTACTTGATCAAAAAGTGGACGAATGCTCTCAATCTTTTTGACAAATTCTTCCCCAGCAGTATCAACAGCTAATGCTCCACCAGCTAAAAAGTCGTTTTGCACATCGACGATAATTAAGGTCTTTTTCATAACACGCTCTCCTTGAACCCATCATAGTAAAAAACTCAATCAATGTTCAACACAACATATTACAACAAGACCCCAGATAATCTGGGGTCTCATGTTTGTGATATAAAGACTCTTATTATGGGCCAACTAATTCAAAGGTGAGTGTAGCTTGGTACGAGCCGGCAACGGCATCGGTGTAATCTACTTCACTTAACTCAATAAAAGCAGCAACTTGTATCACTCGCATGTTAAAGGAAGTTAAGTTTTCTACATAATATTCTTGAATAGTAGATCCAGCTGTTGATAATATTCCATCATTCATCTGATAACTAATAGTTGTATCTCCCCCTCCAATTCGACTCATATGAGGGGCCTTCACATGAATGGTAAGATTACTTCCAATATTGGTCAGTGCTGTACATAAAATGCCTTATAGCGATTTCCACCGGTGAATTCAAAAGATGGTAATGCTGTTAAACCACTCCAGTTCATAACACTAATGTCGGCATCACTGTCGAATACTTTGATTTCTGCCACAGTTTGAATATTAGTAGAGATATCAAAAGAGGCATCATCTAAAGAATCGGCAAAAACACCACCAAGAAGGACACATGCTAATAGCGTAATAAGAATTGTTTTTTTCATTGCAACCCTCCTTGCAATCTATACTCCGATCTCTTTAAACATATCTCAGCATTCCATCTCTTAAGAGAATTATGGAATAGATACAAAATTAGGAGCAATGAGAACATAGTCCACACCTATGTCATGTGTTTGTTATATATATTTGTAAAGGGAGAATGATTTCACCAAAAGAGAGAAATATCATCACGTAATAAAAAAGGCTCTGATAAATAGATCAGAACCTCTTATAGGGAGTGCCGAAGGCGGGAATTGAACCCGCACGCCCAAAATGAGCAAGGGATTTTAAGTCCCTTGTGTCTACCTATTCCACCACTTCGGCAACCACCATTAGTTTTACCTGTAAATTGAAAAAAACGCAAGAGTGAATTGAAACTCTTTTTTAAGAGTGTGAAATGTTCACTTTCTCGCCTCTATTTTGGAATGATGTTAAATAGTGGAAGATATCAAATCTATTGTATGACAATTGGGTGATTTTACCCCTTTCACGTATTGACACATTTAGCGTAATGGAGTCTAATAAAGCTAAGAGTTAGCACTGGCTAACAAAATCTACTAAGAGAGGTCCATATGCCATTATCTTTCGTAAAAGTTGGAGAATCGGCTTCGATTACCATGGTAACCGGAAAAGATGAAACACGTCGGTTTCTTAGTAGTCTCGGATTCACTACAGGTGAATCTGTGACGGTCGTCTCCGATAACGGAGGCAATTTGATTCTATCTATTAAAAATTCACGAATTGCGCTTGACCGATCAATGGCTCGACGCATTCACGTCTCATAATTGGTAATGCCATGATAACATTAAAAGATATTCAGCCAGGGTCCTCCGCTAAAGTACGTAAAGTCGGTGGAGAGGGCCCCACCATGAGAAGAATCATGGACATGGGAATTACCAAAGGGTGTACGGTATTTGTCCGTAAAGTTGCTCCTCTTGGAGACCCAATTGAAATATCTGTTCGAGGATATGAACTCTCCTTGCGTAAAGGAGATGCAGCACACATTATCGTCGAGTCCCAATAGGGACTCATAAATTTACACTTAGGAGCATGTATGGCTCATACAATCGCTTTAGCTGGTAATCCCAACTCGGGGAAGACATCGTTGTTTAATGAGTTGACCGGGTCAACTCAATATGTAGGGAACTGGCCAGGAGTAACTGTTGAGAAAAAAGAGGGGCACCTTAAACAAGATCGCCACTACGTAGTTATCGACTTACCTGGTATCTATTCACTGTCGCCTTATACGCTTGAAGAAGTCATCACTCGAGATTATCTGGTCGATGGACGACCAGATGTGGTCATTAATGTCGTTGATGCAACAAACTTGGAGCGCAACTTATATCTAACAACCCAGTTATTAGAGACTGGGATTCCTGTTATTATCGCATTGAACATGATCGACATTGTCGAAAAGCGGGGAGAGGTTATTGATGCCCCTGCCCTCTCTTTGGCAACAGGGTGTCCTGTGGTAGAAACCTCTGCTGTGACAAAGCGGGGTTTAAAAGAGTTAATCAATGTGACAAAAAACCGCATTGAGAAAGGGGGAAGTCCCACTATTTTGGCTACCTTCTCTCAATCAACTGAAAAAGCAATTAGTGCTATTCACGCTGAGATTGCTGATACTGTCCCACCTGAGTTACTTCGGTGGTACTCAGTGAAACTCTTTGAGCGAGATGAGCAAGTACAACAACGTGTTGCCCTTAGTGAGACTCAGTTAGAACACATAGAAAACATTGTCAAAGCAGTAGAAGAGGAGCATGATGATTCAGCTGAAGGAATCATCACCAACGATCGATACGAATACCTTAGCTCTATTGCTAATCGTGTTCACACCAACCGTCGAGCATTAGGGACTCTTACTACTAGTGATAAAATTGACCGTATTGTGACAAACCGATTTTTAGCTCTTCCCCTCTTTTTCCTTATTATGTGGGGGGTGTACTACATCAGTATCCAAAGTGTGGGAGAGTTCTTCATCGACTCAATTGAGTTATTATTTGGTGATATAGCCTCAGACACTTTAGGTGTATGGCTCCTTAATGTAGGAACTCACCCATGGTTAGTGGGGTTACTTGTTGATGGTATCATTGCAGGAGTGGGAGCAGTTTTGACATTTGTTCCACAGATGATGATCCTCTTTTTCTTCTTATCGTTTATGGAAGATGTGGGTTATATGGCTCGAGTAGCATTTATCATGGATCGAATCTTTAGAAAATTTGGTCTTAGTGGTAAATCCTTTATTCCGATGCTTATCGGAACAGGGTGTTCAGTACCTGCAATTATGGCAACACGGACTATTGAGAACCAGCGTGATCGGCGAATGACTATCATGCTCACTCCGTTTATCCCATGTGGAGCAAAGCTTCCAGTGTTTGCCCTTTTGGTTGGAGCATTCTTCCCTAATAGCGCATGGATGGCTTCAAGTATGTACCTCATTGGTATTGGTGCTGTTATTGTCAGTGGAATCTTTTTGAAAAAGACGAAAGCTTTTGCTGGAGATCCTGCCCCATTTGTTATGGAGCTTCCTCCTTATCATATGCCTCGGTTCAAAAGTGTACTCTTACATATGTGGGAGCGTGGGCGTGAGTTTATTAAAAAGGCTGGAACAATCATTGCTGTCGCTTCAGCTGCTATTTGGGTCTTACAATCGACAAGCTGGTCCTTACAGTTTGTTGAGACTCAGCACTCTATTTTAGCCTCAATTGGTCGATTCATTGCCCCAGTATTTAAGCCTTTAGGCTTTGGGCAGTGGGAAGCAGCTGTGGCAACTATCACTGGGTTGTTGGCGAAAGAGACAATTGTGGCTACATTCGGTATAGTATTAGGCTTAGGCACCGTTGCAGAGGGAGATCCCTCACTGGTAGCTTCAGTGAGTCAATTCTTCAATCCTGTAAGTGCATATGCCTTTATGATTTTTACACTCTTTGCAGCTCCTTGTGTTGCTGCAATAGGAGCAACGAGAAGAGAGATGAATTCGGTTGGGTGGACAGCTACTGCAATTCTATTCCAAACTGGAGTAGCGTACTTTGCAGCTATGGTTGTGTACCAAGTTGGTTCACTTCTGTTCTTGTAGGAGGTAGATATGGCAAGCATCATCGTTGCCCTTCTGATATTTGGTTTTTTAGGACGTATTGTATTTAAGATGGTGAAATCGACCAAAGAAAGTGGTTCTTTTTGTAGTGCTGGTTGTGGCTCATGCCCATTAGCATGTGAGGAGAAGACATTTAACCACTCTTAATAGTTCATTGAATAATGGGGGAGAGCCTTGTATGGTTCTCCCTTTTTTTTGTATAATTCTCTCATGCTTTCGCAAACTGAACTTCAAGCGTGTGAAGAGAACTTCCCCTTTTGGAAGAACCTCACCGAAGATGAAAAAACTACACTCGTTAATGGGACTATTAGCTTTAACCCCTCAAAAGGGACGCTCGTCCACGAAGATCGCAATAAATGTACTGGTTTATTGATGGTGCTCAGTGGCCAACTGAGAATTTATATTATCAGTGATAGTGGTAAAGAAATCACGTTGTATCGCTTGTTCGATCGTGATGTGTGTGTACTATCTGCTTCGTGCTTGATTCGTAACATCACTTTTGACGTTCATGTCCAAGCAGAGAAAGAGACAACTATTTTACGCATAGCCACCGATGCTTATCAGCAAGTGGGTAAGAAAAACCCTGAAGTAGTCGATTTTACAAATCAATTAGTCTCATCTCGATTCAGTGATGTGATGTGGGTAGTAGAGCAAATCGTGTTTATGAGTTTGGATCGAAGAATTGCCATGCACTTATTAGAACAAGCTGCCATTGCTCAAAGTGACTCATTTGCCATTACCCATGATGCTATTGCCCGAGACTTAGGAACCGCACGAGAAGTAGTTACTCGAATGTTAAGCCGCTTCCAAGAAGATAAATTAGTGAAACTCTCTCGTGGTGGTATTACTCTTAAAAACCGAGAAGAACTCTACGCTCTTACCTAAATAGCCCCAAAACCTTGAAAACGTGTAAAAAGACTGCTTTGAAAACCTTGTTTTCGTGTATAATCACTACTTTGAAAACCTCGTTTTCGTGTAAGTGATCTATTTTCTCACAATAATCGAGCAGAGAAACCTAAGTGTCATGCTTATAACTTGGTGTAAAGATATCTCTTGTGAGTTAATCGTCCATGTTGATAATCTGCCACGAATCAAATTCAGATGTTCTTACTGAGTTAATTTCTCCAGCGTATTCAATATTCTTAAAATAGTATCTATATCTAGGACTATCTTCACGGTAGTTGGTCTCTTCACTCTTTCTTACATAATCAGCAACATACACATGAGCGCTCTCACTTTGCTCCCCACCATAAAAGTGAAACACACATATTTTTGAGACCTCTTCATTCACACGCCAATCCCCAGTATACCCAGTTCTGTCACTTTCATAGCGAAACAGATCCCCGTACGTTCGAACTACTAAAATGCTCTCTTTATCTCTCAAATAATTAAAGTCCTTAAAAATATGTTTAAGATTATTTTTAGTCACTTTAAGTCTTGCTTTCCCAAAATCAAAGTACGCTTTTTTGAGAGAGATATCTTCTACTACCTTAGCTTTCATTGTTTGAGGGATATACTCCCCTATAACCCTAGAGTCATCTGGCTGAATAATTGAGTATTCAAATTCTGGCATTTCTATAAAGTCATTTGGTTCTCTTGTGTTGTTTATGTACGGTATCAACATCGACATGAGTCTTCTTATTGTATCTAATCCGCGATTTTTATAATCATCCCTAATGAGATGGTCATGTTCACTATAAAAATGGTGAGACTCATTTCTAAGACGTCTCGCTTCTGAAAGGTATTCGTAAGCCAGATGAGAAAATGTTGTGTGCGTTTGTATCAATTCACGATTATTTGTCCATAAGTGATAAAGCTTAAGAATATCTAACTTTTTTATATTGAGTTTATTTTTAGTTTCACTTTGTAAAACATACTGTTTTTTAGGATCTCTATGTGTAGCATCATCTACCCAAGGGCTATTATGATTATTCTTCTTTTGTTTTTGTGATATTTGTTCTCTTACGAGAGTTAAAAATTCAGCTACCACAATTGTCAGTTCAGGTAAGCCTGGTTTGAGTTCATCAATCATCTTCTTCATGATCTTCTCCCTTGGTAGAATTGATCTATCGAAGGCAAGGTAGAATCTTGTTGTACGTTCACGTTATGGGTAAAGGCTTGAAACTGTTTATCCAGCGGCTCTTGCCTTGTTCTAGTACGTTGTACGGTACCATTTTTTTATCAGTCAAGAAATAACATAATACAACCAAAGGAGGGCTGTACCCCTACTTTGATGGTGAAGTGTTATGAAAAAGAAGATGTCACTGATAGGTTATTTGTAAGGAAGGAGAAAAGGTCAAAAAAAAGAGGCATACGCCTCTCTCTTTTGTTATGCAATTTCGAGCATCTCTTTTAAGATGGCATCGTTGCCAACTCCCACTCTTTTGTGTAGTGGTTTCCCGTCTTTAAAACTAATCATGGTCGGAATCGACATGATTTGGAAATCTTGTGCAAGAGCTTGCTCACTATCGACGTCGACTTTACAGATCTTGGCTTTGTCTGAACTTACAGACTTCACAAATGAATCTAAGATTTCACCTTGGATTCTACATGGTGCACACCAAGCTGCCCAAAAGTCGACTAACACAGGTACATCGGATTGAAGTACCTCTTTTTCAAAATTTTCTTCTGTTACATGAACGATCATTATTGTCTCCTCTATCGTACTGCTACAGAAGATACACATAAGATTGGCTCTTGGTCTGTGACAAAGTCACAACAGAGAATATTGAATAAAACTATGACTTGACAAATACAGGAATGATTACTATTATCATTAATAGTTATAGAAAATAAACGTATTTCATAACAAAGGAGAATATATTATGGATAATGTAGTAGAAACCCGTCTGCCACTGATTGGAGAGAAAGCTCCCTCATTCACAGCTGTAACCACACAAGGTGATATTAATTTCCCCGAAGACTATGAAGGGAAGTGGGTCATTTTATTTTCACACCCAGCCGACTTTACCCCAGTGTGTACCACTGAGTTTATGACATTCGCTAACATGATTGATGATTTTAAAAAGTTAAATACCGAACTTGTTGGTCTTTCAGTCGACTCACTGTATGCACACATTGCATGGCTGAGAAGAATTGGAGAGTTAGAGTGGAAAGGGATGAAAAACCTCGATGTGACATTCCCCCTTATTGAAGACATTAAGATGGATGTCTCTAATAAGTATGGAATGATCCAACCAGGACAATCCAATACCCAAGCTGTTCGAGCTGTCTTTGTTGTAGACCCAGAGAGCAAAGTGAGAACAATCTTGTATTACCCACTTGAGATGGGAAGAAACTTTGATGAGATCAAACGAATTATTTTAGCTTTACAAAAAGCAGACGCCGATGGTGTTGCAACCCCAGCCGACTGGCGCCCAGGTGATGACGTTATTGTCCCAACTCCAGGTTCATGTGGCACAGCCAAAGAGCGCATGGAGAGTGATGACAAAGATATGTATTGTCTCGACTGGTTTATGTGTTTCAAGCGAGAGAAGAAGTAATCTCTTCATTTCGTCCTCTTTGATGGCCCCCTTTTTGGGGGCCATCTCTTGATTTATTGAGCTAACACTTCTACATTCACAGTATGAAAGGCCTTATAGATTCCCATTTCCATCTTCTTCATCTCAAAACAAAGAATGTCGATATTACTGATGTGTTAGAGCAGCTTATGATTGAGGGCTTTAGTGGTGGTATCGATATAGGGACAGCTTTAGATGATTTAGGTGAACGTACAATACTATTACAGCCCTACCCATCTATCGAATTAGCTACAGGGTTAGGACCGTGGGCCGTAGAGCAAGATAACGATATTTCAACGATCGTAGATGAATGGATCTCATATGTAGAAGATCAGCACTTTGATTTCATCGGTGAAATAGGATTAGACAATTATTGGAACTATGGGACAAAAGAGCGACAAAAAGAGTTATTCGTTGCACAGATGAAGTACGCAACAAGGTGTAAAAAACCTATCATCATCCACAGTCGTGATGCCGATACAGAGATGATTCAAACTTTGAACGAAGTAGATCTCCCGTATGGTGGGATCATGCACTGTTACTCTTCGGGCTGGGAGTTATTAGAAACAGCGATAGAAAAAGGATTATATATCTCTTTTGCTGGTCCCATTACCTTTAAAAATGCTAAAGAGTTACACAAGATGGTCTCTTATGTTCCGCTTCACTTATTACTGTTAGAAACTGATAGCCCTTATTTAGCCCCCCACCCTCACCGAGGGAAGATCAACACACCGTTGAATATGAGATACATCTATGAACAAGCAGCTCTTTTACGAGAGATGGAAGTAGAAGATTTAATTAAAGTAATCCAACAAAACTTTGAAAGCCTGTGTAAAGGTCACTAACAAGCTGGGGCTTTGTTATGGCACCTTTAAGGTACGGTTTCACACTTTTATACATGTTATAACCCACAAACCCTTTAAGAGAAGAAGAAGGTACAATTGATCGTAATGAAGAGTCGACTATCCACTGTGTCTCTTGGGAAAAAGGAGCTTGGGTAAACCAACTTATGTGCATAAGAGATGGTGTAATAATCAGAGCTACGTTTTTCTCTTGGAGTTCTTTCATCACAGCTTCAGCCTCTTTTTGCGAGTAGGCTTTTAGTGGGTAGTGTTCCACTACCCCACTATATGTATCTAAAAAGCTCATTGCTTCAGAGTGTGAGCGTTCATCTTCCTCTTCCCACAAAAGTGCTACCACAAGTGGATTCCCCTTCATAAGGGTGGTGAGTTTTCTCGCTACGAGGGTGTAATCCACTCTTTGAGTGTCTAAAGGGTTTTGTTGTTGCGAAAGATGTTCCACTACTGGAGAGAGTAACACTAAAGAATTTTTTCTTGAACGTGCTTGAGTTATGAGTGATGTAAGAGCTTCTTTGTCACTAAGAGTAACTAGGTCGACGTTTTTAACACTAAAGGTATACCCATGAAATAAAGAGGCGATTTTGAGTTGACTTAAAGAGTGGTAGTTTTGTTCTACTTCGGCTTTGATCAACACTATTGGACTAAAGATTTTGGTTATGAGAATACCACTTAGGGCAATGACTAATGCGATGATACCAATTACAAGAAAAAGCTTTTGTAACCTCATAGCGGCACTGTAACACCAGAGAGTTACTCTTTCAATGGAGTTGACCTTATGAAGACAAAAACGGTAAGTTAAAAAGAGATACAGACCATACCCTTATAAGGAGAGTAGTATATGATTTCCTACAAAGAACTTGGATTGGTAAACACAAAAGAGATGTTTGCCAAAGCAATGGAAGGTGGTTATGCCATCCCAGCATACAACTTCAATAACATGGAGCAACTACAAGCTATTATTCAAGCTTGTGTTGAAACAAAAAGTCCCGTTATTTTGCAAGTTTCAAAAGGTGCTCGCGATTATGCAAACATCAACTTGCTTCGCAACATGGCTAAAGGGGCTAATGAGTATGCCGAAGAACTTGGATGTGCAATTCCAATTGTATTACACCTCGATCACGGCGACTCTTTTGAGACCGCTAAAGAGTGTATCGATAACGGTTTTTCATCTGTTATGATTGATGGATCTCATCTCCCATACGAAGAGAACATTGCTCTTACTAAACGCGTAGTAGATTATGCCCATCAATTTGATGTCACCGTTGAAGGTGAACTTGGTGTCTTAGCTGGAATTGAAGATGAAGTAGTCGCTGAACACTCAACTTACACCCAACCTGAAGAGGTTGTCGATTTTGTGAGTCGTACCGGTGTCGATTCTTTAGCTATCTCAATTGGGACAAGCCACGGTGCTCATAAATTCACCCCTGAACAGTGTACCCGTAATGCCGATGGCATCTTAGTTCCTCCCCCATTGAAGTTTGACATTCTCAAAGAGATTGAGGAAAAACTTCCAGGTTTTCCCATTGTGCTGCACGGATCTTCTTCGGTACCTCAAGAGTACGTAAAAGAGATTAACACCTATGGTGGAAACATTGTAGAAGCTATTGGAATACCAGAATCGGAACTTCGAGAAGCAGCACAATCTGCTGTATGTAAAATTAATATTGATAGTGACGGTCGTTTAGCAATGACTGGTGCAATTAGAAAAGTCTTAGCTGAAAATCCAGCTGAGTTTGACCCACGTAAATACCTCGGTCCAGCTCGTGCTGCACTGAAAGAGATGTATAAACATAAGAATACTAATGTGTTAGGTTCGGCCAACCGAGTATAACCCCCTTTGACCATCAACTCAACACTATGGTATAGTTTTTGGTGGGATAGCCTCCCTATGAATACATTATTATCTTGCCAGAAGATGAAGGAGACCATTTGGCTATTAAAGAATTAAGAATCAATCGACAAATCCGTTCTAAAGAAGTATTTGTCATAGACGAAGAGGGCAATCAAAAGGGTGTCATGAGCACATTTGATGCCATTTCCCTTGCAGATTCAGTAGGCTTAGATTTAGTGGAAGTTTCTCCCAATGCTAATCCTCCTGTATGTAAAATTCTCGATTATGGGAAATACAGGTATGAACAAGAGAAACGAAACAGAGAGGCTAAGAAAAACCAGACGGTTGTGAAACTCAAAGAGATTCGGATGCAACCTAAAATTGATCGTCACGACATGGATTTCAAAACCAGAGCGATTGCCGATTTCCTCAAAGAGGGAAACAAGGTAAAAGTTTCAGTTCGATTCCGTGGAAGAGAGTTAGCACACACCGACCAAGGGAAGCGTGTGCTCGATACAATTTTGGAAATTCTGGGAGAGAAAGAGGTCTTATTTAACCTCGATCGTCCCGCCCAAATGGAAGGGAGGATGATGAGTCTTATCGTCAGCCCTGCCAAAGCAAAGAAATAATTCATCGTAGGATGAAATAAGAGAGCTGCTGTAAGGGGGTCTTGTTCCTTACAAGCGCAAAAGAGGTGTATATGCCAAAAATGAAAACAAGAAAATCCGCTGCCAAGCGGTATAAGGTAACTGCCACGGGAAAAGTCCGTTACAAAAAGCAGGGCCTACGTCACATTCTTACTAAAAAGAGTTCCAAGCGTAAACGTAATTTACGTGCCTCTGGAGTTCTCAGCGATCCCGAAGCAAAAAGAGTTAAAACTTTGCTTCCTTACGAGTTTTAGGAGGTGAAGTATGCCAAGAGCTAAGGATGGAACAAAAAGAACCCAACGTAGAAAGAAAATCTTAAAAGAGGCTAAAGGGTATTGGGGACGACGTGGTACGAACTACCGCATCGCTAAAGATACCGTAACTAAAGCTGGTCAATACGCTTATCGTGACCGACGCCGTAAAAAAAGAGATTTCAGAGCCTTATGGATCACTCGTATCTCAGCTGCTGTTCAAGCAGAGGGATTAAACTACTCTCAGTTTATGCACGGCTTAAAACTTGCAAACATTGAGATAAACAGAAAAGCGCTCTCCAACATGGCCATTGAAGACAAAGCTGCATTCTCACAGTTGGTAGCACAGGTTAAAACCACACTCAATTAAAGGAGGGTGTTACTATGACAACTCTAGATAAAGTACAGCTACTTGAACAACGAATTATTAAAGCAACTGTGCTCATTAGGAGTCTTGAGAAGAAAATCGATGAGTTAGAGGACGAAGTTGATGTCCTTTCGGTTCACAATGAAGAGTTGAAAGCATATGCTGATACCTTCACTGAAGATGCAAAACTTATCGAGAAAAGTATTAGCAGCGCACTTGATCATCTCGATTCTATTACTGGATTGGATGACATCGATCTTGGGGACATGCTCGCAAGCGACCTTGAAGTTGCAGACATGTTCACCGGCGGTGGCGGAGTGCCGATTGACGAGGTTTCGTTAAGCGACCTTGAGTAAAACAGACAAACGGAACCTCATAGGTTCCGTTTTCTATTGGAGTATGGTAGCATTTAGACAGAGGGCTTGCGGCTTGGGTTTGGAGAAAGATTCTCTTGGCTCAACCTATATAAACGGGATTCGGTATAGTTGAGTTGAATTGCATCCGGGAGTTTACTCCTTTAAAGGGTACAGAATGCTCGACACCTAGAAACCCACTTGAACCAAAGCGGTTCAAGAGATACCTCCAAGCTAGCTTGCAAGTCCTCTCTTGCAACCATGTAAAAGAGAAGAACATGGAATTAGACGATATAGTATTTGTCACCCTACCTGAGTCGATTGACATTGCAAGCGACTCTTTTACTTTTAATCCAGATGTTGAGATTCCCGTACAACTTGCTGATGGAACAAAGTCGATCTCTCAAGAGCAAGGCATCACCATTGAGATGATTGCTGCGGGATTAATTAAAGTAATTGCTTATAAAAATGATCACCCCCACTTTGAGTATTACCGCTCTTTGTTAACTGCTTTACAACCCGACATTGTCTATGAGTTACAAATAGCAGGAATTGCGAAAGCCCAAGGTGGTGAAACTGAGTTTGCCCAAGAACTCTTTCTCACAGCTTGCCATCTCAATCCTCATATCCCAGAGTTATATGTCAACTTAGCGGTGCTCTACGCACAACAAGCTAAAGCAGCGTTAGATGATGATAACCAAAAAGAGTACGATAAACACATCGCCTCTCAATTAGAGATTTTAGAACAAGGTTTACAGCACATCCCCCTGAGTGATGTGCTGTTATCTGAACTGGGACTCTTACACCTGTTTTTAGGAAATGAAGAACAAGCGTTTGAGATTCTCACTAGCTATTTGCGCATTGCCCCCGATGGAGAGAAAAAAGAGACCATCAGAGCACAAGTAGAACAACTAGGGACTCAATTAGAGAGTGAAAAAACTCTTTTAGAAGCTTTTGATCAGATGCAATTAGGAAACGAAGAACAAGCTTTACGCCTCAGTGAGTCTTACATTGAAGTAAATCCCTCTAAGTGGTCAGGCCACTTTATTAAAGGGTGGGCTCATAGACGCTTGGGACAATACCAAGAGGCACAATCTTCGTTCTTACACTGTTTAGAATTAGGTGAACAACATCCAGATATTTACAACGAACTCTCTATTTGTGCTAATGAGTTGGGCGAACAAGAGATGTCTAAATCCTATTTAGAGATCGCTATTGATATCGATGATAGTGATGTAAAACTTCTTAGTAATCTCGCATTCTTACACCTCAGAGATGAGTCGTACAATGAAGTACAACGCCTCGTTGAGCGGGCTGAACAAATCGATCCTCAAGATCCCGCTATTATCTACCTTAAAGAGGAGTTAGATAAACGCTTTGGAACCAAAGAAGATGAGGATGTGATTGATGGCTAAGGCGAACTATATCAGTGAGAGTGTGAAACAAACTGAAGAGATTGGTTTTAGTATTGGACAAACACTTAAAAAGGGGGATGTAGTATCACTACGGGGGCCCTTAGGTGCTGGTAAAACAATCGTCGCTAAAGGGATTGCCCGCTCTTTAGGTATTACTGAAGAGATCGTCTCTCCCTCTTTTACCTTAGTACAAGAGTATATAGGGAGATTACCACTGTACCACATTGATCTATATCGCCTCAGTGGAAGTGATGATTTTGAGAGTATTGGGGGCGAAGAGTTACTCTACAGTGATGGAATTACCCTCATTGAGTGGAGTGAAAAAATTGATGAACTACTCCCCTTTCATACAATCACCATTCAATTAACCATTGAAGAAGATCTTACACGTACATTCGAGGTAACAACATGAAGATGAAACACATTATGGCAATCGATACAGCAACAGATGTGCTTCACCTTGCACTATGTACCCCCACCTCTATAACGAGTGTCACCCAGTTTATGGGGCGCTCTTATAGTGAAAAACTTGTTTTGAAGATGAAAGAGATGTGTGAAGATCAAGCAATTGCATTAAAAGATCTAGAACTAATCGTGTGTAGTGAAGGACCAGGGTCTTTCACTGGCTTACGCATTGGCCTATCAGCAGCAAAGGGGGTTGCCCTTGCTGCTGATATTCCTCTTGTCTCTATTCCGACTCTACAGATATATGCCTACCCTCTTAAAGATCTCTCAATTCCAATTTTATCGATGATTGATGCTAAAAAAGGGCGCTTTTACACCTCATTATTTGAAAAAGAGAAGTGTCTCATCCCTGCTCAAGATAGTTCAATTGCGTATCTTGTCACCTCTTTATCCCATTATGATGAGATTTTTGTCACAGGTGTGGAGCCTTCTAGGGGGTTTAACAAGTTATGTGATGAAGTCACTAAACAGGGAGTAAAGACAAAATATTACCTCGATTCATTAGAATACCGTGATTATGGTGAATCTATGATAATTTTAGGTAAAGATTTGCTTTCCGAGCGAGGGGCGGACCCTTTGGGTAAGGGTCCTACCTATATCCGAAAGAGTGATGCTGAGGTATCTTTAGAGCATACACACAAGAAATAAGAAATTGATAAATAAAAGAGGAACATCATGAGTAAAGATCAAAGTATTGACATCATCATTGTTGGTGGAGGAGCTGGGGGGTTAAGTGCCGCACAGTATGCAGCACGAGCTGGATTAAATGCACACGTATTTGAAGAGATGGCTCCAGGTGGAGAGTTATTAACTATCGATAACTTAGAGAACTATCCTGGTTTTGAAGAGCCTATTGGAGGTTTTGAGTTATCTGATAAGTTTGCCAAGCAAGCTGAACAATTTGGTGCTACCATCCACTTCGCTCAAGTCGATTCAATCACTCACAATGAAGATGGTTCTTTCACTGTCGCTACTGGTGATGGAGATTTTACCGTACCTGTTGTTATTATGGCCACAGGGGCAAAAAGAAGAGAGTTAGGAGTTCCTGGCGAAAAAGAGTACGCAGGGCGTGGAGTATCGTACTGTGCTACCTGTGATGGACCTTTTTTCAAATCAAAGAAGATGCTCGTTGTTGGGGGCGGAGACTCTGCTTGTGATGAGTCACAATTCTTAGCCAAACTCACCCAAGATGTGGTGATGGTTCACCGACGTGAACGATTTAGAGCTCAAAAAAGTTTAGCTCTCTTAGTTGAGAATAATGAGAACATTGAAACCCGCTTTAACCACCGTTTATTAGAGATTAAAGGGGAAGATGATAAAGTCACACATGTAACGTTGTATGATATTGAAAATGATAAAACATACGATGAAGACTTTGATGCAGTATTCATCTTTGTTGGTGCTGATCCAAGAACTCAATTAGTCCCCTATGCTGAATTAGACGAAGGTGGATACATTGTAACTAATGAGATGATGCAAACAAATATTCCTGGTCTTTTTGCTGTTGGTGATGTTCGCACTACCCCATTTAGACAAGTCGTTACTTCGGTAAGTGATGGGGCTATTGCAGCTCATATCGCAAGTAAGTATATCGATGAATTACGGGGACAAGCCTACGAATAGGGGTGCCTAAGAGCAATTTCTCCTCTTTAACTGTATCGATTATCCTTGACCGTAGGTGTGTGTAATGGTGTAATGAAATCATGAATATATGTATGGTCACAAGTGAAGCAGTCCCCTTTGCAAAATCGGGCGGACTTGCTGATGTAGCAACAAGTTTATCGGTCGCCTTAGGGTCGTTACAACACGATGTAAGGTTGATGCTTCCGCTGTATGGATTAGTCGATGATGAGGAGTTTGAACGACTCTCTTTAAGTGTAACAGTCGACATTGCTCATGCAACACATACAGTAAAATTCCTCTCTCGCTCATACGAGGGAATTACCGTCTATTTGGTTGATCACCCCTACTTCCGTACTCGTGGAGGTATTTACGGTGAAACAAGTCACACTCCGTATAATGATAACCTTCTCCG
>Ga0265293_10002980_pt1 | contig 32494 bp, 28 predicted proteins | sample Munlanlewell138R_FD_192505 | JGI IMG/M metagenome (GOLD analysis project Ga0265293, IMG submission 192505) | Leachate microbial communities from a municipal landfill in Southern Ontario, Canada - Leachate well 138R | ecosystem: Engineered > Solid waste > Landfill > Unclassified | place: Canada... | reverse complement strand
CCCTTGATGCCGATGAGGATTTGGTACTTGTAGTAGGAGAGCAGGTAGTGGTACAGGTCTTGGTCCACCCTCAGCCGCCGGTATTGCAGGGCGACAGGCCCGCTCCGCGCCGAGAGGATCACCGCCACTGCCAGCACCACCGCCAGAGCCCCCCCGAGCCAGCCGAACAGCCGTCTCCGCCGGGACGGTCGGGGGCGGACCCGCTCTTGTCTTTTTTGGTATCTGTCACGCTTTGTTTTCATCCCGACTCCCCTTGTGTTTCTTCCTCATCCCACAGCGCCGCATACTGGGTCAGCACCGCCACCGCCGCAGTAGCGGCATCCTCCCCTTTCCTCAGTTTCAGGGACACATGAGGGGGGGTTCCGGTGGAAAACCGCAGGTTTCCCCGGGTGGCAAAGAGTTCTGACCAGAGTGTCAGGTTGATTTGCTGGGTATGGAAACGCACCTCTCCCCCCTTTTGCTCCACCCGGTGGAAGCGGCAGCGGGCGGCGAGCGCGCGCAGCAGGGCGATATGCAGCAGCCGCAGGGTGGGGGGCGGCGGGTCGCCGTAGCGGTCGCACAGCTCGTCGAGCAGGTCGGTGAGGTCCTCCCGGGTCTGAATGTGGGAAATTTTCTTGTACATCTCCATGCGCTGGGCGGCGGTGGGCAGGTAGCTCTCCGGGATGAGCGCGTCGGCGGCAATCTCCACCGTCGCCTCCACGGTGCTCCGGGCGGCGGGGATTCCCCGCTCCTCCAGCACCGCTTCCTCCAGCAGGCGCACATACAGGTCGTACCCCACCGCCTCGATATGCCCGTGCTGCTGGTTCCCCAGCAGGTTGCCCGCCCCTCTGATTTCCAGGTCCCGCAGGGCGATCTTGAACCCCGCCCCGAACTCGGCGTAGTCCCGGATAGCGGCCAGCCGCTTGGCGGCAATATCGGTGAGCGCTTTGCCCCGGCGGAAGGTACAGTAGGCATAGGCCTGCCGGTTGCTCCGCCCCACTCGGCCGCGCAGCTGGTGCAGCTGCGCCAGCCCCATGCGGTCGGCGTCCTCAATGATCAGGGTGTTGGCATTGGGCAGGTCCACCCCGGTTTCGATAATGGTGGTGCAGACCAGCACGTCCACATCCCCCCGGACCAGCGTCTGCCAGATATCCTCCAGCGCCTCCCGCTCCATTTGCCCGTGCGCCCACGCCACACGGCAATCGGATATCGCGCGGTTGATTTTGCCCGCCACCAGGTCAATGGTTTCAATGCGGTTGTACAAATACAGCACCTGACCCCCCCGCCGCAGCTCCCGGCGGATGGCCTCATGGATGACGGCGTCGTCATGCTCCATGACATAGGTCTGGACCGGGTGCCGGTCGCCCGGCGCCTCGTCAAGCAGCGACATGTCGCGGATGCCGCTCATGGCCATGTGCAGGGTGCGGGGGATGGGGGTGGCGGTCAGGGTGAGCACATCCACATTGGCGGCCAGCGCCTTGATTTTTTCCTTCTGCGCCACCCCGAACCGCTGCTCCTCGTCCACCACCAGCAGCCCTAAATCCTTGAAGGCAATTTGCGGCCCCAGCAGGCTGTGGGTGCCGATGATGATATCAATATCCCCCCGTTTGAGCCGGCGGGTGATCAGGGCCCGCTGGGCGGGGGTGCGGAACCGGGAGAGCATCTCGATATGCACCGGGAAGCCGCGCATACGGGACAGTGCGGTCTGGTAGTGCTGCATGGCCAGGATGGTGGTGGGCACTAAAATGGCGACCTGCTTGCCGGCGCTCACCGCCTTGAAAGCGGCGCGAAAGGCGACCTCGGTCTTGCCAAAGCCCACATCCCCGCACAAGAGGCGGTCCATGGGCACGGGCCGGCACATGTCGGATTTGATCTCGTCGATGGATTGCAGCTGCGACTCGGTCTCCTCAAACTCAAAGGCGGCGTCAAACTCGGCCTCCATCTCCCCATCGGGCAGGAAGCAAAAGCCGGGGGTTTGCTGTCGGCGGGCGTACAGACGCACCAGATCCTTGGCAAGCTCGCGGGCGGCGCCCTGGGCGCGGCTTTTTGCCCGTTGCCACTCCGCCCCCCCCATTTTGGACAGCTTCACGGTGCCGTCCTCGGCCTTGGCGCCGATATACTTGGCGATCATCTCCAGCCGGTCGGCAGGGAGGAACAACTGGTCAGCTCCCGCATAGCGGATGGTGATATAGTCCCGGCTCACCCCGTTCACCGTCAGCCGCTGCATCCCCTCGAACCGACCGATCCCGTAGTGCTGGTGCACCACATAGTCTCCGACCGACAGCTCGGCATAGGACAAAATCTTCTCGCCGCCATGGTACTTCTTCTGGCGGATGGGGGTGCGCCGGCGCAGGCCGACCCCGCTGTCGCCGGGGTTCATGGCGATCAGCACCACCCGCGGCCCCCACAGCTCGTACCCTCCGCGCGCACTGCCCACCCCGACATACACCACCCCCGCCCGCAGGGCATCGGGGGTGAGCGGCGCGTCCTCCGACAGCGCCGCGGCGGGGACCTCCAGCTCCTGCAGGGCGGTGAGCAGCGCGTTGGCGGCGCCGGTGTGTTCACACACCGCCACCATTACATAGTCGGTTTTGAGATAGTTGTGCAGATCCTCGGCAAACAGCTTGAAGTTGTCCGCATACACCGGCGTGTGTCGACAGCGAAAGCCGAACAGTCCGGCACTCCGCACCCCGCCGTGCACCCCGGCAAACGTATTGACATACAGCGGCACGTGCCGGGACAGGTAGTGTTCCCAGTCCCCCGCGTCCCGGGTATAGCAGGCGTATCGCCCTGCCACCAGCCCCCCCTCCACCAGCGAAGCGACCGTTTGGGTATGGAGGGCCAGGGCGGCGTCGGTGCGCTCTTTGATCTCATTGCTGTCCAGCAGAAACACCGGCAGGGGCAGCTCGGGCAGGTGGTCAAACAGGCAGGGGCGGGTGGGGTAGATCAGGGCGATATACTTATCCCGCCCGTGCAGATCCGTCCCGCCGTCCAGCGCGGCCAGCTCCGCCCGCAGCTCTTTTTCGGCTTGCTCGGAGGGGGCTTGCTTCAGCGCGAGGGCCGCCGCCGCGCGGATTTTCCGGGCGCAGTCGGGGTCAAACAGCACCTCCCCCGCCGGCAACAGGGTGCACTCCTCCAGCCGCTCGGTCACCCGCTGGCTGACCGGGTCAAAGGCACAGACCCGGTCCACCTCATCCCCGAAAAACTCCAGCCGTACCGGCAGCTCCTCCCGGGTGCAAAAGTCAATGATACCGCCCCGCCGCGCAAACTGTCCCGCGCCGTCCACCAGGTCCACCCGCGCATACCCCAGCTCGGCCAGGCGCCGGCTGAGGTGGTCGGGGGAGAGTGTCATCCCCACGCGCAGCGTCAGGGACAACTGCTCCAGCGTCTCCCGCGGCAGGGTGAGCTGCAGGGCGGCCGCCGGGGTGGTGACCACGGCATCAAACTCTCCCCGCAGCAGCCCGTGCAACACAAGCAGCCTCTCACGCTCGGTGTCGTGAGAGGCGGATATGGGGTGGTAGACAAAGTCCCGGAAGGGGTACCAGGCGGCGCGCAGCCCCGCTTGCTGCAGCAGCGCGGTCAGCGGCAGTCCGTCCTTTTCGTCCCCCACCATGTAGAGGCCGGGGCGCTGCCCGTCGCACGCACGGACGTGCCGCAGCGCCTCCACGCACAGGGCGTCGATCGCACTGCCCAGCAGGCCGTTGACAATCAGCGGCAGCGGCTTTTTCGACTGCAGTTGTTCCTGCAGCGCGTCCAGCAGGTGGCGGCATTCCCGGTCAAACAGCAGCAGTTGAGAGATATTTTTCATCTTACGTTGAGTAGCGGCGCAAGGCCTCGTCGGTCTTGCCCGCCAGCAGCAGGCGCGCCGCTTCATACGCCCGCTCCAGCACCGGGGCAAGGGCGTCTTGATCGGCAGGGCTGAACTTGCCCAGCACCCAGTCGGTGAGTTCGTAGTCGGGGTGCGGCTTTTTGCCTACCCCGATTCTGATACGGGGGAACGCGTCCGAGCCCAGGTGCTCCATTATACTGGCCAGCCCCTTGTGCCCGCCGGCCGACCCCTGCAGCCTGATCCGCATGGCCCCCACCTCAAAATTCACGTCGTCGCAGAACACCAGTATCCGCTCGGGCGGGATGCGGTAAAAGGCGGCGGCTTCCCGCACCGCCTGCCCCGACAGGTTCATGAAGGTCTGGGGCTTGAGCAGCAACGCCGAGACCCCGTCCGGCGCAGCGGGGGCAGTGAGCCCCTTGAACTTGACGCGGGTGAGGGCAGTGCCGCAGTGCTCGGCGAACAGGTCGAGCGCCATAAACCCGACATTGTGGCGGGTGAATCGGTATGGCTCGCCCGGGTTGCCCAGCCCCACCAGCAGGTGGGTGGGAGGGGAGGCGGGCGCCCTTTCTTTTTCGATCCTCCGAAACAGGTCAAAGATGCCCGCCATCTCAGTCCAGCTCCTTCAGCCATTCGGCGGCAGAAGCGTCGCTGGGCATTTGCCAGTCCCCGCGGGGCGAGAGCGAGAGGGAGGTCGCCTTGGGCCCGTCGGGCATACAGGAACGCTTGTATTGTTGGGCGAAAAAGCGGGACAAAAAAGACTTCAGGGTGGCGCGGATAAAGGCGGGCTCATACACCCCGGCAAAGGAAGCCGAGGCCAGCCGCAGGATTTTGCGGGGCGGCTGAGCGCCGTAGAGCAGGTGGTAGAGGAAGTAGTCGTGCAGCGCATACGGCCCGAGCAAGGCCTCGGTCTGCTGGGCGGGGTGCTCTCCTGCCGGGGGCAGCAGCTCGGGGCTGACCGGAGTGGCGAGCACGTCGGTCAGCACCGCCGCCAGCTCGGGTTGCCCCTCTTTGGCCAGCTGTGCGGCATACTTGCCCAGCGCGTCGCGCAGCAGGGTTTTGGGGATGGATCCGTTCACGGCATACATGGACATATGGTCGCCGTTATAGGTCGCCCAGCCCAGCGCCAGCTCGGACAGGTCGCCCGTACCTACCACCAGCCCGTGTTCGGCGTTGGCGATATCCATGAGGATCTGGGTCCGTTCTCTTGCCTGGGCGTTTTCGTACACCGTGTCGTGGCGGGCGGGGTCATGCCCGATGTCGGCAAAGTGCCCCGTCACCGCCGCGCGGATATCCACCGTGCGCAGGGACACCCCCAGCAGGGCGGCCAGTCGGCCGGCATTGTCCCTCGTGCGCGGGGTGGTGCCAAAGCCGGGCATACTCACCGCGATGACCTGCCCGCGCGCCATCCCCACCCGGTCGGCCGCGCGCACACAGGCCAGCAGCGCCACCGTGCTGTCCAGCCCGCCCGAGACGCCGATCACCAGGGAGGCGGCCCGGGTGTGCCGCATACGGGTAGCCAGTCCCGCGGCCTGAATGTTGAAAATCGTCTCAAACCCGTCAGTTTGCTCGGCCAAAAAGGGAGCGGCGGGCGGCGGGCAGAGGAGTTTGGTCTCGGTGAGCGGCAGGGAAAAGCCGACCTCCCGGTAGGGCGTGGTCGCCCGGGTGCCCGTGCGTGGGCGGCGTCCCTGCACCAGGGCCAGGTCTACCGTCGCGCAGAGGCGGTCCCCCTCGGTAAAGGGGTACTTTTCCGCCACCATCCGCCCCGCTTCCGCCACCAAATGGTGGCCCGAAAAGACGGCGTCGGTGGTGCTCTCCCCCTCTCCCGCATTGGCCAGCAGGTAGGCGCAGGCGTTCTTTTCCGACTGCAGACGCACCAGGTCCCGCCGGTAGGCCGCCTTGCCCGCAAACTCGGTGCTGGCACACAGGTTCACCACCAGCGTCGCCCCGGCGGCGGCGTGGGTGGCGGAGGGGGGGACGGGCACCCACAGGTCCTCGCAGATCTCCGCCGCCACCCGCAGGGCAGGCGCGGTCTGACAGCAAAACAGTTGCCGATGCCCCAAACAGGTGCTTTGCCCGGCATATTGCAAACAAATATTTTCATCCTGTGCAGGCTCAAACCAGCGCATCTCCTGAAATTCCGCATGGTTGGCCAAGTTGACCTTGGGCACCAGTCCCAGCAGCTTGCCCCCGCACACGGCGGCCGCGCAGTTGTACAGCTTGCCGCCGTACCGCACGGGCAGCCCGACAAAGGAGAGCAGGGGGAGCGGAGCGGTCTGCTCCAGATAGGCCGCCAGCGCCTCCTCACAGCGGGTGAGCAGCAGCGTCTGGTAGAGCAGGTCGCCGCAGGTATACCCGCACAGCGACAGCTCCGGGAACACCAGCACAGAGGCCCCGGCTCGGACCGCCTCCCGGGCGGCACTTACCAGGGCATTCAGGTTGTGAGAGACGTCTGCCACCCGCAGGGGCGGGCAGGCGGCGCACACATTGAAAAGTCCGTCTTTCATCAGGGGACCTCCTCCCCGAGCAGGATCAGTTCTGCCGCGTACGGCAGGTCTTTGAACATCCCGCACAGGGTTTGCCACTCGGGCAGCTTGTGGTTTTTGCGGGCGGCGTACATGTTGATCAGCACTTCATAGTTGCAGCTCACGGTTCGGAGCTGCCGGTAGCTCGAGGGGAGCAGTTGGATGAGGTTGTGCCAGTGGAGCGGGTCCTTGGTCTGCACATACGCCTGCCGCTCTGCCTCCAGAAAGGCGATGAGGCTGTCCAGTTGCACTGTTGCCGCCGCAGAGAGGCGATCGTGGCTGAAGTCCTCGCGCGTGAGCGGACGGGCGTGCAGCTTGTGCATGGTGCTGGTGGAGCAGGCGACCGTCCCCACCTTGTAGGTGTCAAATTCCTTCCACCAGTACAGCGGGGCGGTGATATCCACCGACACAAACACCTGCCGCAGAAACTTGCGGTGGTCACTGCCGGCGCGTGCCAGCTGTCGGGCGAGTTTCAGGTCGTTTGCTCCCAGCACAAAGCGGCCGGCCGGGTCGTAGTAGCTGTCCGAACGATCCCAACTGTTCATGGCATTGCGGGCGCCCCGTATGGCGTTTTCAAAATTCATCACAACCCATTTTTCGGCCTGTAACATCACATATCCCCTTTTCTTCCCACGTGCCACTTATTATACCACCGCCCCCGGCAATTGTCAAGAATACAAAAGCTACCCCCCGGGGAAAAAGGGCCGCCCGCGCCCCTTCCCCCGCCGGCGCCCGCCCCAACCGCCCGACACCCGCAGAAAATTCTGCCCCGCCGGGTTGCAAGTATCGGAGGGATTGTGATATAATGAACTATATGCCAGCAGGAAGGAGCCGCGACATGGTGGTTCGCTATCGCAAAACAAGCCGGGCACAGATCCGCGCCCATGGCAACGAGCTGATCGAGATGCTTCGGGCGGACAGTGCTTTCGAGGAAACCGAAGCCCGCGCGCAGGAGATGGGTCTGCAGCTCGCCCTGTCCCTGAAGGACACCTATACCGACATCAAAAAAGAGGTGTATGTGCGCCCGCGCGACGAGCAGGACCTGCCGTACGGCTATGCGCTGGAGCTGTGCGTTGACCTGGTCAGGGACGGCTTCATTCAAAAGACACGGGACGCGGCAGGCCAGCCCCTGCAGCTCAGCCTGAGCGGCACCGCGGTCAGCACGCCGGACACCCTGCTAGTCAGGCAACTGGAGTTTTTCAGCTATGAGCAGCTCCGCGCGCGCAACCCCCTCCCCGCCATGCTGGAGGAGCTGCTGGATATGGCAGAGGAAAACGGCACCACCCCCTCGGTCTTTGCCGACCGTCCCGCCGAGCCGGCCCGCCTGCTCACCCTGCAGACCGACCCGTCGGTCTTTGAAGACGTGCCGGCCGTGGAGCTGTTACCCGGCACCTTTACGGGGAAGTTCGGGGGAGACTCGTCGGTGTTTTTGGCACAGGACGCCTTTTTCCCCTACCTGTTGCTGCTGGAGGCAGATCAGCCCGGCCTGTACACCCCGCACGGCGTGGCCACCCTTGACCGGGCGGCGTGGGAGGCGCTCTCCGAGCAGCTCGGAGAGCTGCTGCGGGCACTGCCCCGCGCCGGCACTTTTTCGGTGCTGTTGCTCTCACTCGGCATTTTTTCTTTTCTGCTGCCCGACCACGCCGAAAAGCTGCTGAACCAAGTCACCCTGGACCGCCCCGACGACTTTGCCGGGACCACCGACGCCCTCTTGGCGTGGGGGAACGAGGTCTTTGCCGAGGCGGACTGCCTCACCCTGCTCTTTCCCTAATCACCACACACAAAGGAGCATACCATGCCCTACATTCAAACACTGGTCAATATCCCTCTGCCCGTGGAGAAAGAACGCCGCCTCAAGGCCCTGTTCGGACAGGCCATCGCCATTTTCCCCGGCAAAACCGAGCGCTGGCTGATGCTGCACTTTGCGCCTGAGCAAACCCTGTACTTTGCCGGCACCGACGAGGCGCCCACCGCCTATCTGGAGGTCAGCCTGCTGGGGCAGACCACCCGCGAGGCGTGCGAGGCATTTACCGCCCGCGTGTGCGCCATCCTTAAGGATGAGCTGCAGATCCCCCCCGACCGGGTGTATATCAAGTACCATGAGGCGGTACACTGGGGCTACAACGGCACCAATTTCTGACAGACCGTCTTTCGCTCGGGCAACCGCAGCCCCCGCGCGCGGTTGCCCGATTGTTTACAAATTATTGACAACCCCGCCACAAATTCAGAAAGAACCGCACGGAAAGCATCTGGTATAATCAACATGATGCTACCGTCAACATGTTGACCATGGCGCACCTCATCAGAGAAAGGAACTTACATGCTGCAACTCACCAATATCACCAAGGTGTACCGCACCCAGGCCGGGGCGGTGCACGCCCTGCGGGGGATTTCACTGACCTTTCGGAAGAGCGAATTTGTGTCTGTGTTAGGCCCCTCCGGGTGCGGCAAAACCACCCTGCTGAACATTATCGGAGGGCTGGATAAATACACCGCGGGAGACCTGCTCATCAACGGCACCTCGAGCAGGGAATTTCGGGACGCCAACTGGGACGCCTACCGCAACCATACGATCGGCTTTGTTTTTCAGACCTATAACCTCATCCCCCACCAGACCGTCCTTGCCAATGTCGAGCTGGCGCTCACCCTGTCGGGCGTCTCCGCGGCAGAGCGGCGGCGCCGGGCGGTAGAGGCGCTGGAGCAGGTCGGGCTGGGCGACCAGCTGAGCAAGAAGCCGAACCAAATGTCGGGCGGGCAGATGCAGCGGGTCGCCATTGCCCGCGCGCTGGTCAACAACCCCGACATTCTGCTGGCGGACGAACCCACCGGTGCGCTGGACACGCAGACCAGCGAGCAGGTCATCTCCATCCTCAAGGAGATTGCCAAAGAGCGGCTGGTGATCATGGTCACCCATAACCCCACCCTGGCAGACCGTTTTTCCACCCGCATCATCCGTTTGGTGGACGGGCAGGTCATCAGCGACTCGAACCCCTACTCCCCCGAGCCCGAGTCCCCCGCCACCCCCGCCAAGGTCCTGCCCCGGACCAACCGCCGCATGTCCTTTTTCACCGCCCTCGGCCTTTCGCTGAACAACCTGCTGACCAAAAAGGCGCGCACCATCATGACCAGTTTCGCCGGCAGTATCGGCATCATCGGCATCGCGCTGATTTTGGCCCTTTCCAGCGGCGTGCAGGCGTATATTGCCAAGGTACAGGCAGACACCCTTTCCTCCTACCCCCTGACGCTGGAGGCGTCCACCATGGACCTCTCCGCCCTGATTGCCAGCATGATGGGGCGCTCGGGCGACACAGAGCCGCGCGAGGAGGGGTATGTCTACACCGACGCGGTGCTGGCAGAGATGCTGAACGCCATGGTGGCGGGCATCCGCACCAACGACCTGCTCTCCTTCAAGCAGTTTTTGGAGAGCGGCGAGAGCGACATCCGGGACCACGCCACCATTCAGTATGTATACAGCATCACCCCCCAGGTCTACCTGCGGCACGAGGACGGGTCGTACCTGCAGGTCAACCCGTCCACCGTCATGGCGTCCATGTCCGACATGATGAGCGGCTCCGGGGGAGGGGCCGTGGGCGTGCCGGACGGCACCCTGTTGTGGGATGAAATGCTGGACAACGAGGCACTGCTCGGCAGCCAGTACGAGCTACTCGACGGCCGCTGGCCCGCTGCCTATAACGAGGTGATATTAGTGGTGGACAAGAGCACCGCCATCAGCGATATGTATCTGTACGCCTTGGGGCTGAAGGACCCGGCCGAACTGTCGGATATGATCCGGCGGGTCATGGCGGGCGAGCAGGTAGAGGTCAGCAGCGACACGTACAGCTATGAGCAGCTGCTGGGCCTCACCTATCACATGGTGCTCAACGCCGACTACTATGAGCCGGCGGGGGACGGCACCTACATTGACCAAAGCGGCAACGAGACGTACATGCAGGCGTTGCTGTCGGGCGACAAGGCGGTCGAGCTTCGGGTCGTGGGCATTGTCCGCCCCGACAAGGATGCCGCCGCCACCTCGATCGGCGGACTAATCGGCTACACCTCCGAGCTGACCGACTACCTGATCGAGCAGGCCGACACCCGTCCCATTGTCATCGCGCAGCGGGAGGACCCGGACACCGATGTCCTCACCGGCCTGCCCTTCAAGGACCTCACCTACACCCCGCCCACCGACGCCGAGAAGGCCTCCCAGCTTTTAGCTTACTACCAAAGCCTGACCGACGCGGAAAAGCAGTCGCACTACCTGCAGGCAGCCCCCCGACTGGTCATGCCGATCCTGATGATGCAGGCACAGCAGGACCTCGACAGCTCGGGCCTCACCACCAAGGAGGACAAGGTCGCCCACCTGGCCGCCTGGTTTGCCGCCAACATCGAGCTGGTGTCGGCCAACACCTCGCTGTTTGGGGAGGGAGAGTCCATTGACTTTTCCCAACTGAAAGACCTGCCGCAGGCACAATTGCAGGTGATTTTCAACGGTGCATTCGGGCAGATGAGCCCGGCGGAACTGGATGAGATGCTGCTGGTCCGCTTTATGCTGCCCGAGCTGGCGCCGGCGCTGACAGCCAAAACGGCGGAGATTACCGCCATGACGCCCGCCGCCGCGGCCGCCGCCTTTGACGCATACACCGCTACATTGACCGAAGCGGAGTTGGTACAGCTTTGGGCGAGCGATATGCCGCCGACCGTGTCGGACGCGACCTATCGCGGAAATTTGCGCCTGCTGGGCATGGCAGACCCCGACAGCCCCACCGCCATCCACCTCTACCCGGTGAGCTTTGACTCCAAGGCGCGCATCCAGGAGATCATTCGGCAGTACAACGAGGGCAAGAGCGCCGAGATGACCATCCAGTACACCGACTACATCGGCATGATCTTCACCTCCATCAATCTGATCCTCAACGCCATTACCTATGTGCTGATCGCCTTTGTCGCCATTTCTCTGGTGGTCTCCTCCATCATGATCGGCATCATCACCTATATCTCGGTGCTGGAAAGAACCAAGGAGATCGGCATCCTGCGCGCCATCGGCGCCTCCAAGGGCGACGTGTCCCGCGTCTTCAATGCGGAAACCGTCATTGTGGGCTTTGCGGCGGGCGTGATGGGCATCCTCACCACCCTGGTGCTCATCCTGCCCATCAACGCCATCATCCGCGCCCTGTCCGGCATCCAAAGCCTGGGGGCCGTGCTGCCCGTCGGGGCGGCGGTCGTGCTGGTGCTCATCAGCATCGGCCTCACCCTGATTGCCGGGCTCATCCCCTCGGGTGTCGCCGCCCGCAAGGACCCGGTCGTCGCCCTCCGCAGCGAATAATCCTTTCCCACCCGACAAACGGGCGGCGGGGTCATCCCCCGCCGCCCGTTCTTTTGCCGCTCTCCGCGCCCTCAGTAAAATGGTAGTGTTTCGGGACTGGTGAGCGAAGTGCCCTGATCGTTGAAAAAAGCACTGTCACCGATGCTGGTCAAGGCCGAGTTCTCCTCTCACACGATGCGCGCGGCGCAGCCGGAGAAGGCAGACCACCGATGGCGCTCACTCGTCGAGCGTCACAAAGTACGCTTCCCGGATGACCACGTCAGTGCTCGGTTTGCTCTGGCTGTTGACCGGCACGGCGGCGATGGCGTCCACCACCTTTATGCCGGCAATCACCTCTCCGAAGGCGGCATAGCTGCCGTCCAAAAAGCTGCAATCGCCCGCGCAGATAAAGAACTGGGAGGAGGCGGAATCATACGGCGTGGCGCGCGCCATGGAAATGACGCCCCGGGTATGGGACAGGCTGTTGGGCACGCCGTTTCTGGAAAACTCCCCTTTGATGGTGTGCTCGGACCCCCCGGTGCCGTTGCCCTGGGGGTCCCCCCCTTGGATGATATACCCGTCCTCGCCGGTGAGGTCGGCGATGCGGTGAAAGATCAGCCCGTCATAAAAGTCCTCCGCCACCAGCATCTGAAAGTTGGCCACCGTGAGGGGCGCGATGTCGGGGTAGAGCCGCAACAGAATCTTGCCATATCCCTCAATCTCCAGTATCACCGTATCGGTGACCTCATCCGAGCGCTCATACGCGGGCAGCTTGTCTTTTTTCGCGCAAGACGCCAAGCCGGGCAGCCAAAGGGTGAGGGTGAGCAGTAGCGCGAGCCATTTTTTCATGGGTTATGCCTCCAATTCCGATTCGTGCAGCACCACGCCGTTTTGTCGCAGCGCCGCCTGTAACATACCGATGTCCAGCGTAGAGAAGTCGTCGCTCAGCGCGGCGGCAAGCCCTGCCGCCTGACCGGTCACCGCACAGGCGGGGATGGCGCGCGACAGGTCCCACAGGAGCTCACTCACCGAGATGGTCCGTCCGGCAGTGATCAGGTTTTTGACCGCAGGGCTCCACAGGGTGCGGTAGGGCACCTCGTAGACCGGCCCTGCCTTCCGCCAGTTGCTGAACATCCCGACACTGTCGGGGAAGGGCGTGTGCGCCTCTGTGACATCCAGCGTATACGCCCCCTCTATCCGGCGGGTCATGCGCAGCTGGGGAATGCCGGCGAGTGCCGTCAGGGCCTTCCCGGCCTCGATTTTTCCGTCAACCTTGTTCAAAAAGTGGCGCAGGGTGGCGGCATGAGAGGCAAGGGTCATCTCGCTGACCTCCGCGGCATCCAGCCCCGTATAATGCGCCTCCCCCGGGGTCACCCCCTGGGGCACAGTGGGGTCCTCCGCATACCCCACCATCTGCAGCCGGTTTTCCCCGTCCTGCAGGAAGTAGTACCACGCCGCCAGCGTGTTGCCAAAGCGGTACGTAGCGGTGGGCGCCCCCGCAAAGCGACAGAGCAGCGCGTCCCCGGTCGTGTCCACCGCCGCCCGGCAGGCAATGGCGCTGCGGCCCGACTTGTTTTCCACGATCACATGGGTGATCCGACCGTCCCGCACCGCCGTCTGGGCGACGGCAGTGCCGTATAAGATCTGCACCCCGGCCTCCGCCAGCAACCGCTCTCCCAGCAGGGCAAACAGATTGGCGGAAAACTGCACTTCAAAGCGGCGCCCCTCTTTTCTTTCCTCGCGGGTACTCTCCCGCAGCCAAAATTCGGGGTAGCGTCCCTCCCAGCCGTGGGAGATGGACAGGTGCAACAGCTCCTCCACAATGCCGAAGGACACCTGCCGCCCCATCCCGTCATCCAGCGGCAGGTAGATGGTGACCAGTCCCAGCGTCGCCAGCCCGCCCAAGGTATACTCGCGCTCGACAAGCAGGGTTTTCGCCCCCGCCCGCGCCGCGGCCAGCGCGGCGGCCATGCCGGCGATGCCGCCCCCGGCGACCACCACCTCATATTCGCCGCTGATCGGCAACTTTTTTTCGGGTTCCGTGATATATGCCATAGCACTCCTTATCATAAGGAAAAATTACTTCGTCATCAGGATTGTCAAACAAAGGAAGAGAGCGCTTGCATCTTGCCACGCTCTGTGGTATAATGGGCATGGACGAGGCCGCCGCACCCCGCCGGACACCCGCTTTCGCACGGGGGGCCCGCTTGAGAGCGCCTCATCCAATACAGGGAGGGCATGATGAAAATTTTCGAATCCGCCGAAAACTACTTAGAGGCCATCCTCATGTTGCTGAACCGGCAGGAGTTTGTGCGCAGCGTGGATGTGGCAAAGCACCTGCAAATCTCCAAGGCCAGCGTCAGCGTGGCGATGAAGAGCCTGCACGAGGCGGGCTATATTGACATTGCCCCCGGCGGGCACCTGTCCCTCACCGAAAAGGGCACGGGGATTGCCGAGCAAGTCTATGAGCGGCACACCCTGCTCACCCGCCTGTTCCGTCACCTCGGCGTCAGCCGGGCCGTGGCGGAGGAGGACGCCTGCCGCATCGAGCACCGGATCAGCCAGGAAACGGTCGATAAACTCCGGGCATTTGTCAACACCATGATCCCACAGGAATAACGGGCAGCGCTCTGCCCTGCTGCCGCGCGGCGGTGCCATCAGGCACACGGCCGCGCGGTTTTTTGCGCGGGCGCTTATTGCCCGATCAGCTTTTCGTACAGCCCCCGCAGCCCGCCCTCCTGGTAGTATTGGCGGTACTCCAAGATGGTCTGGGCGATGAGCTCGTCAATCACGCGAATGCCCAGCAGCTCCACCGGGGCTTTGTCGTCGGTCAGAATCAGGTCCCCTTTTTCCACCGGCTCCAATTTTTGATACACCAGACCCATCAGGTTGCGCAGGGCCTGGTCGGGGATGACCTCGGCGGAGAGACTGTTCTCCAGGTTGCTGATCATATCGGGGTTATTCGAGGCGTACACCTCGCGGTTGCCCCCCACGCTGACCTCGGCAGACCAGACCTCGTCAAAGACAGAGGCGACGGTATGGCACAGGTGCTGGTTGATCGACCCCTCCGCATCCGACTGCATATTCAGGTTGACAATCAGCACCCCATCCTCGGTCAGGTGCTGCCTGGCAATGGTGAAAAACTCCACGGTGGACATCTGAAAGGGGATGGTGATATCCTGGTAGGCATCCACGAAAATCACGTCATAGATTTTATCGCTGCTGCTCAGAAAGGCGCGCCCGTCCTCCACATGAACGGCAACCGAGTCGGACAGGTCAAAGTATTCGTAGGCAATGTCCACGATCTTCTGGTCAATCTCGACCCCCTCCAGCGTGACATTGTCCAGGTACTTTTCGGCTTGCGAGGCGAAGGTCCCCGCCCCCAGGCCCAAAATCAGCACGTCCATCGACTCTTTATGAGCCACGTCCGCCATCCACAGCGAGGCCAGGGCATAGTCGTAGCAATAGCCGTTTAAGCCCCCCGACTTGATTTTGACCGACTGCACACCGAACAGGACGTTGGTCGACAGAAACACTTCCCAGTCGTTTTCCCCCACCTGCAGGTAGTTGTAAATTGATTCTCCCTCATACACCAGGTCGGTGGTCCAAAAGGCAAACCCGCGGTTGAGAAAAGAGAGGATGCTGAAAGCGGACAGGAGCAGCAGCGAGACCAGGCAACGGATCAGGTGCTGCCTGACCGAGAGGAAGTAGATGAGCGAGAGCAGCATCAGCACCGAGGCAAAAATGATGAAGGTCAGCGCGGTCCCCACCGAGGGGATGGTCACAAAGGTGGGCAGGAAGGTACCGATGATAGAGCCAACGGTGTTCAGCGCACCCAACCCCCCCACGGTTTTGCCGGTATTGTCGAGGGTGTTCACCGCGTACTTGACCAGGGACGGGGTGACAGTCCCCAGCAGCACGAGCGGAAAAACAAAGATGAGCATACAGCTGAGAAAGGCCGACCACACCAAAAAGTTCTCCGTGATGAAGATGGCAAGCCCCAGCGAGACCACGGCAATCACATACTTGCCCACAAAGGGAATGGCGGCTGTCCAGACGGCCACCACCGCCAGGCGGCGGTAGAGACGCGCGGGGTTCGGGTCCTTGTCTGCCAGCCGTCCCCCCCAGACATTACCCAGCGCGAGGGCGATCATGATGGTGCCGATGATGATGGTCCACACAATTTGTGAGGAAGAAAAGTAGGGCGCAAGCAGTCGGCTGGCGGCCAGCTCAATGGCCATGACCGACATGCCCGCCAAAAAGGCGGTGGCGTACAGAAACAAACGGCGCATAGGGACTCTCCTTCAAGTGTATTTTTTGGTCACAAGGTGACAACCTTTATTTACAAATCTTTGAACGTCAGCTGCCGGTCTGCCAGGGCGACAATGATCGCCTGCACGGTGTCCTGCAGCTCCGCTTTGGTGAGGGTACGCTCTTTGGAGGAGAAGGAGAAGCGCAGGGTGAGCGAGCTGCCCTCCGCCCCCTCGTACAAGTCGGCGACAGACAGGTCGCACAGCCATTCACCGCCCGCCGTGCGGGCCGCCGCCGCGCGGGCAGTTGCCGCCACCGCCTCAAAGTTCAGCCCTCCCAGCTCGGCATAAAAGGACAGGTCAATGTCAATGCCGGGGAAGCGCGAGGGCTCACGGTACTGCCGCGGGAGGGCGGGGTAGGCGGCAAAGGCGTCCATATCCAGCTCTAAGTAGGCAACTGCCCCCTTGCGGTCGATTTTTTCCGCGACCGCGGGGTGTAGCACCCCCAGCACGCCCAGCGGCGACAGGTCGCCCCGCGACGGATCGCCCCGCGACGGATCGCCCCGCGACGGGTCGCCCCGCGACAGGTCGCCCGTAGAAGAGCCCAGCGACAGGGCATAGGTGTTGGCGGGGTGTTGCCAGTTGAACGCGGGCGAAAGCTCGGAAAAGACGGGGCTTTGGTGCTTGCAGTGCCGGCACAGGGCGAGCGCCAGGTCACGCAGGCGGAGAAAGACCGCCTCCTCGGTTTGCTCGCGGGCGAGCAGCACCACACCCAGCATCCGCTTCTCACGGCAGCGGCGGTGCTCGTCCAGCCCCTGCACCACATGGCCGATCTCAAACAGACCGTAACCGTCGGCATGCCCCTTGTTCTCGGCGGCGAAGGCCAGCAGAGAGGGGATCATACTGCGGCGCAACACGGCGTGGTCGGGCGTCTGGGCGTTCAGCAGCCGGACATTGTCTGCCGGCTCGATGCCCAGTGCCCGGTCCTTGGCGGCGTCAGACCAGAGGTAGGAGTGCACCTCGTGGCAGCGCCCCTCCAGGACCAGCAGGTCTTTGACCGCGATCTCGTCCCGCTTGCCCGCCTCCCGGCGCACCGGGCGCAGCGGACTTTGGGTGGTGGTGATTTGAAAATTATCATACCCGTAAATGCGGGTGATCTCCTCGATCAGGTCGGCTTTGATGGTCACGTCTTTGGTGGCGCGCCAGGACGGCACGCGCACGACAAAAGCGTCCCCCGTCCGCACCACGCCAAATCCCAGCGCGCGCAGGGTGGCCTCGATGCGGTCGGCGGCAATATCAATGCCGGTATAGCGGTCCACAAAGGCCTTGTCCAGCTCCAGCGTGATGGGGTCATAGTGCCTGACATAGGCGTCGGAGAAGGCGTGGGTGACCCGGACCTCAGGGTCAGATGCAAACAAAAGTTGTAAAAACCGCCCGGTGGCTACCTCGGCCAGTTCGGGGTCCAGCGTCTTTTCATACCGCATACTGGCGTCGGTGCGCAGTCCCAGCCGCCCCGCCGTTTTGCGGACCGAGACGGGGTTGAAGGTCGCGCTTTCGAGCAGGAGGGCGGAGGTATCGGGGGTGATGCCCGAGTCAAGGCCCCCCATCACGCCCGCCACCGCGACAGGGACCTCCCCCGCGCAAATCATCAGGCTTTGCCCGTCCACCTCGCGCTCCACCCCGTCCAGCGTGCGGAAAGCAAAGGGGCGGTCAAAGCGCCGGACCACAATCCGGTCCACCAGGCGGCTGTCAAAGGCGTGCATGGGCTGCCCCAGCTCCAGCATCACATAGTTGGTCAGGTCGGCCAGGAAGTTGATGCTCCGGCTGCCGCAGTAAAACAGGCGGATACGCATGTTTACCGGACTGGTCGGGCGGCGGATATTCTCCACCCGGATGGCGGTGTAGCGGTAGCACAGCTCCGGCTCCCGCACCTCCACCGGCACGGCGGGCAGATCACGATACACCGTCATGTCGTGCAGGGGCACCGGCCGCAGCGGCCGATCGGCCAGCGCGGCAAACTCGCGCGCCATCCCATAGTGCCCCCACAGGTCGGGGCGGTTGGTCAGGGACTTGTTGTCCACCTCAAAAATGAGGTCCTCTATGTCGTACAGTGCCTTGATATCGGTGCCCAGCGGCGCGTCGTCGAAAATCTCCATCAGCCCGCTGTGGTCGGCGCTGATGCCCAGCTCGGCCTCCGAACAGCACATGCCGAAGGACTCGTATCCCGCCACCGTAGCGTGTTCGATCGGGGTGCCGCACACCGCCCCGCCCGCCCGGGCAAAGGCGACCCGCATCCCCACGCGGACATTGGGCGCGCCGCACACACAGTCCGCCAGCTCACGGCCGGTGTTCACTTTCAGCAGGTGCAGCTTGGCGGAGGCAGGGTGCTTTTCCACCGAGGCAATCTCGGCCACCACCACGCCGTGCGTGTCCTGCCCATGGGGGATGACCTCCTCCACCTCTGCGGTGGAGAGGGTAAAACGCCGGATCAGTGCCGCTTTGTCCAGACCGCTCAGGTCCACGAAATCACCGATCCAGTTCATTGATACCAGCATACCGTCAGTCCTTTCTATCCCTCACAGGCTTTCAAACTGGGAGAGCGCCTTGAGCGACCCCGAGTTGAAGGTGCGAATATCCTTGATGCCGTACTTCATCATGGCGAGGCGGGTGAGGCCCAGCCCAAAGGCAAATCCGGTGTAGCGCTCGGTGTCAATCCCTCCCGCCCGCAGGACATTCGGGTGAATCATCCCGCAGGGGCAAAGCTCCAGCCACCCCGAGTGCTTACAGGAGGGACAGCCCACACCGCCGCAGATGCGGCAGGAAATATCCAGCTCAAATCCCGGCTCCACAAAAGGAAAAAACCCGGGGCGCAGGCGCACCTCGACGGGTTGGCCAAAGACCTCGCTCAACATGGTTTTCATAAAATAAATCAGGTTCGAGATGGAGATATGCTCGTCAATCATGATCCCCTCCATCTGAAAGAAGGTGGTCTCATGGCTGGCGTCGGTCGCCTCGTTGCGGAAGCACCGGCCGGGGAAAATCGCGCGCAGGGGCGCCCCATACTTACGCATGATGTGGTTTTGCGCCGCGGAGGTATGGGTTTTCAGCAACTGCCCGTTGTCCAGGTAGTAGGTGTCCTGCATATCCCGAGCAGGGTGGTGTGCGGGGATATTCAGCGACTCAAAGCATTGGTAGTCGTCCACCACCTCCGGGTAGTCCTCCACGGCAAAGCCCATGCTGAAGAAAATCTCCTCCAGCTCCCGGCCGATGAGGGTGATGGGGTGGTAGGAGCCGACAGGGGCGGGCCGCCGCAGGGAGGGGCTGTACTTTTTGGCAGCGGCAATCCGCGCCTGCATGGCTTGCTCGCGCAGGCGGCGGGTGGCATCCTCAAGGGCCAGCGCCAGCGTCTCTTTCAGGCGGTTGATGAGCTGGCCGACCGCCGCCTTTTCCTCCGGCGGCACGGTGCGCAGTTGCGCCATCAGCTCGGTCACGTACCCCTTTTTCCCCAAATACGCCACGCGCAGCTCCTCAAGCTGCTCGACAGAGGCCGCTTGCGCCAACTGTGCGTCAAAGCGCGCCTGCAGTGTGTTGACCTGTTCTTTCATCATCTATTCTGTCCTTTCGGGATAAAACCATCCATCCATCAACCGAGCGTCCGCGCACTCTGTGCGCCCACACACTTCGTGTGTCCGCACACTCTGTGCGCCCACACACTTCGTGTGCCACGCACTCTGTGCGCCCCGCACACTTCATGTGCCCGCACACTCCGTGTGTCCGCGCACTCTGTGCGCCCGCACACTTCGTGCATCCGCACACTTCGTGCATCCGCACACTTCGTACGCTCCGCACACCCCGTGTGCCCCGCACACTTCATGTGCCGCCGGTCATCCACCTATGCGGTGCGATGGGCACCCGCGCACTTTCGTGCGCCCGCACACTTCGTGTGTCCGCGCACTCTGTGCGCCCACACACTTCGTGCATCCGCACACTTCGTGCATCCGCACACTCCGAGCTCCCCGCGCACTTCGTGCGCCCGCGCACTTTCTTGCGCCGCGCACTTTCTTGCGCCGCACACTTCGTGCGCCCGCACACTTCGTGCATCCGCACATTTCATGTGCCCCGCACACTCCGAGCTCCCACACACTTCGTGCGCCCGCGCACTTCGTACGCCCCGCGCACTTTCTTGCGCCGCGCACTCTGTGCGCCCGCGCTTTCGAGCTCCCGCACACTTCGTGCATCCGCACATTTCATGTGCCCCGCACCACCGGTGCGCCCGCACACTTCATGTGCCCCGCACACTTCGTACGCTCCGCACACCCCGTGTGCCGCCGGTCATCCACCTATGCGGTGCGATGGGCACCCGCGCACCCCGAGCGCCCCGCACACTTCGTGTGCCACGCACTCTGTGCGCCCGCGGTTTCAATAAACATCATTATAAAATAAGCAGGGACGCTTGTCAAGTTTTTTGATGAGCGGCGAAAGCCGCCCTCACCTCATCGACCACCTCGTCGGGCAGCAGTCCCGCGGGACTTTCGCCCGCATAGAGCCGTCGCCGCACCTCGGATGCGCTGACATGGCAGAGCTCGGGGGCACAGGGCACCAGGCGGGTTTCCACGCCGCTGTGGGCCAAGTTATAGGCGGCCATCTCCTGCTCATACGCCAGGTCAGCAGGGTTGCGGTAGCCCTTCAGCAGCAGCTCTATCCCATGGGCTTTGACGAAATCGGCCACATACCCCCCGTCAAAAGCCACCTTTACCCGAGGAAAGCGGGCGCAGGCGTGCCGCAGAAAGGACAGCCGTTCCTCCACGGTGAACAGGTAGTCCTTGGCGGCATTGACAAAGGCCACCACCCATACCTCGTCATAGCGGGCGGCGGCGTGGGCAATGAGCGCCGTATGCCCGAGGGTGACAGGGTCATAGCTGCCCGGGATCAACACGCGTTTACACATAGTCTCTCTCGGCTCCTCCATGATGCATCAAGGGGCCTCGGCACAGAGGGCAGGCGGCGTCCCCCGGCGGCAGGCCTGACGGCTCGGAATGTTTTTTACAGGTAAGGGTCATCCTCCGGCACCGGCGAGAGAATATGCAGGTACGAATGACTGTACCGCCCCTCTTTGAGCACCCGAAAGCGGGCGGCAAGCGAAGCGCGCCCCTCAAAAATAGCCGCCTCCCCGCTTTCGCAGACCAGCAGGCAGCCGGGCTTGGCGACACCCGCCTCCAGCACCCGCTCCAGCACCTCTCCGACCGGGATCTCGGCATAGGGCGGGTCAATGAAAATCAGGCCGTAGCTGTCCCGCCCCGCCGCCTTGCGCAGGTAGGAGCGGTAGTCGCTGGCGAGAAAACGGGCGCGGTCAAACAGGTGGGTTTTCTGTGCGTTGGCCTTCACCACGGTGATGGCGTCGTACGAGGCATCCACAAACATGGCATTTGCCGCCCCCCGTGACAGCGCCTCCAGTCCCAACTGTCCCGAGCCGGCAAACAGGTCCAGCACCTCCCGCCCCTCAATGTCAAACTGAATCGAGGAAAAAATGGCCTCCTTGAGCCGTTCGGCGGTCGGGCGGGTGGCAGTGCCCTCTAAGGCAGCGAGTTTCGTGCCTCTGGCTGTTCCGGTGATAATTCTCATCTTTTTCTCCACATATTTGATCTTTATCGGGTATCCGACGGCGCCGAACGGCCCTCCTCACGGGGCGTGCTGCCCTGTAGGTATTGCCGCACCGCCAGCGCGTCGGCGGCGGAAATCCCCTTGACCGCCCGGAGCTGCTCGGTCGTCGCGGCGGCCAGTTGCTTCAGCGAGCCAAAGGCACGCAACAGCCGCTTGGCTTTGGCGGGCCCGATCCCGCGGATATTCTCTAAGGCAGAACGGCGCAGGGTGCGGCGTTTGGCACCCATGGTATGACGCACCGCGACCCGGTGCACTTCCTCCTGCAGGCGGTAAAGAAAACTATACACACCCGGTTCGTGGGCAATGGACAGCTCATGTTGCCCGTCGGTCAGCACCCGCGTCTTGTGGTGCTCGTCCTTCACCAGGCCAAAGAGCGGGATACTGAGTCCCCGCTCGGCCAGCACCCCGGCGACCGCATGCACCTGCCCCGCGCCGCCGTCCAGCAGCAGCAGGTCGGGCAGCGCCCATCCGCCCCCGTCCCCCACATGAGCCAGGCGGCGGGAGAGCACCTCCCGCATGGCGGCATAGTCGTCCGCCCCCTCGGCGGCACGGATGCGAAAGGTCCGGTAGGCGGCAGGCTTCAGCTTGCCCCCCTCTGCCACCACCATGGCGGCGGTGGTGTGCTCGGCGCCGATATGGGAGACGTCATACACCTCGATGCGGTGGGGCAGCACCTCCAGCGACAGGATCCGGGCAAGCTTGACCAGCGTTTTTTCCGACCGGTTTTCCTCCTCGCGGCGGCTTTCGGCTTTTTGTTTGGCGTTGGCGAGCGCCATGGCGCACAGCTCGCGCAGGGGCCCCCGACGGGGGGTTTTGACACTGATGCGGCGATTGACGCGCCGGGAGAGGGTGTCGGAGAGCAACGTGTAGGCTTCCGGCTCCAGGTCATTGTAGAGCAACACTTCTTTGGGCAGCTCCGCGCCCTCGTGGTAGTAGTCAAACAGTAGCCCCGCCAGGTCTGCCTCCTCCGCCAGCGCGGCGGCGGGAAAGGCATACTCCTGCTTGTAGAGCAGTTTGCCCGCACGGATCTGCAGCACCGCCAGCACGCCCCCTTCCTCCGCGGTATAGAGAGCAAAGACATCGCGGTTGTCCGCGGGGTCGGACACCACCTTTTGCTTTTGCGAGAGCAACTGCAGGGACTGCAGACTGTTGCGGTAGTGTGCCGCCAGCTCGAACAGTTCGCGGTCGGCGGCGTCATACATGCGCCGCTCCAGCAAGGCCTCGGCCTCTTTGGTGTGCCCCTCAAACACCCGCCGGGCGGCGCCGATCAGCTCTCCGTAGGCCTCGGCGGTCAGCCCGTCGGCGCAGGGGGCGACGCACCGCCCCATCTCCCGGTACAGGCAGGGGCGTCCGCGGCCGATATCCCGCGGAAACTCCCGCGCGCAGGTGGGCAGGGCAAAAATCTTGGCCACGGTGTCGGCGGCTTCCTTGGCGGCGGCGGCGGACTGGTAGGGGCCGTAGTAGTGGCCGCCGTCCGCGGTGCGCTTGCGGGTCACCGTGATTTTCGGGTAGGGCGATGCGGTGATTTTAATATACGGATAGGACTTCGAGTCCTTTAATTTGATGTTATACCGGGGGGTATGCTGCTTAATCAGCGTGTTTTCGAGCGCCAGCGCCTCCATCTCCGTGTCACAGAGAATCCAGTCAAAGTCATACACCAGCGCCACCATGCGCCGTGTTTTGAGACTGTGGTCATTGCCGCTGAAGTAGCTGCTCACCCGTTGCTTCATTTTACGGGACTTGCCGACATAAATCACCTGCCCCGACTGATTTTTCATCAGGTACACGCCGGGGCACAAGGGGAGCGCCGCCGCTTTTTCCCGCAAGTAGACTTGTCTGTCGTTCATATCCCATCCCTATGAAAAAAGGCGGAAGACAGCCCGGGTACCCGTGCCTCACCGCCTGTTGCCGCTTGTTTTTGGCTCAAGAATTCGCGAGCCCTTGGTTCACCAGCTCCTCCAGCCCGTTGAGTGCTGTGTGCTCGTCCACGCCGTCCGCGATCAGGGTGATGGTCATTCCCTGCATAATCCCCAGCGAAAGCACGCCAAGCAAGCTCTTGGCATTCACCCGCCGGTCGTCCTTTTCAACCCAAATGGAACACTTGTAGGAATTTGCCTTCTGAATAAAGAAAGTAGCCGGCCGCGCATGCAGACCAATGCTGTTGCTAATGGTCACTTCTCGAGTCATCATATTCTTTACTCCTCTAAACAGACATTCAAACTTACGGGTAAGGACAAACTCTCTGATACTGCTTAGTATACCAAAAGATTGCCGTAAAAGCAAGGGTTTTTCGATTTTTTCTTTTTGTCACCATTGACAAATACACCCCCCTTGCAACCCTCTTTTTTCCACATCATAGACAAAAAACCACCGATTTTCACACCGGCCACGCCCCGCCCCTCACCGTTTGCACCGCAGGGGGCACCCCGCACACCGGACAAGCGGTTAGCGCCGGGTCTTTTTGGGCGGAGAAGCGGGATGTTTTTGGCACCACGCCTCGTACAGGTCGGGCCGCCGCTGTCGGGTCAGCGCCAGCGACTGCTCCAGCCGCCACGCGGCAATTTGGGCATGGTGTCCCGAGAGTAGCACCTCCGGCACCGCCCGCCCCTCAAATTCGGCGGGATGGGTGTAGTGCGGGTACTCTAACAGCCCCGAGGCAATGCTTTCCTCCTCGTAGCTGGCGGCGCAGGCCAGCACCCCATCCAGGTGCCGCGCCACCGCATCCACCAGTACGCAAGCGGGCAGCTCCCCGCCGGTCAGCACGTAGTCGCCGATCGAGATCTCCTCGTCCACCATGCTGTCAATGACCCGCTGGTCAACCCCCTCATAATGTCCGCAGAGGATGACCAGCTGGTCGTATGTCGCCAGCTCAGCCGCCTTTTGCTGGTTGAACAGTGTCCCTTTGGGCGACATATAAAGGGTGCGCCGCCGTCTGTCGGCAAGCTCACCCGCCCGCCGCTCGGTCAGCTCCCCGTGTACATTTGCCGGGGGTTCCCCCGCTTGGACAGGCGTTACGCCCTCACCGGGCCCCTCATTCGCGCGCGCCTCTCCCTCAGAGTCGATTTGGGCGAGAACGGCACGGTAGCAGCTCAGGATGGGTTGCGGGGCCATGACCATCCCCGCCCCCCCGCCGTAGGGGGTGTCGTCCACATTGCGGTGCTTGTTGTCGGCGTACTCCCGAATCTGGTGGCAACGCAGCGTCAGTTTGCCCGCCTGTCTGGCGCGGCCGATGATGCTGGTGCCCAGCACCGTCTCGACCATCTCGGGAAAAAGCGTTAAAATATCAATCCTCATCGAAAAAACCCGCGATCGGGCGGATCAGAATCCCCCGCTCCTTACTTGTGTCTTTGATAAAAGCAGGCACGGCGGGCAGCAACACCCGCCCCCGCTCGGTCCGGACCGCATAGAGGTCGGAGGCGGAGGAAAAGATCACCTCTTCCAGCACACCGTACTGCTTGCCCGTGTCCACGTCCACGACCGGCAACCCGATCATATCGGCGAGCAGCAGCGCCCCCTCCTCCAGGGGAATGTCCTCACGCTTGGCATAAAGCACCTTCCCCTTGAGCGGCAGCACGGCGTCCAGGGTCTCCATGCCCTCAAACTGCACCAGCACCCACTCCCCGTGCAGGGAGGCCTGCCGGATTTTCATCTCCCGGTACCCGCCCTCCCGCAGCGGCAGGTACACCGCCGGAAAGCCGGCCAGCACCGAGGGATGGTCGCACCAGGATTCCACCTTCACCAGCCCCTTGACCCCATGCGTATTGCAGATTTTCCCGCACTCCAGATACTCATTCATCTTATCGTCACTCCTCTTGGTTCTCAAGCGGCCCCGCCGATGGTAATCTCTTGCGCTTCTTTTGAAAGTATGCGCTCAGCACGGCGCGGCATTCCTCCGCCAGCACGCCCCCCCGCAGGGCGGGCTTGTGGTTGAGGGGCAGCTCGTTCAGGTTGACCACCGAGCCAAACGCCCCCGCCCGCAGGTCGTCGGTCCCCCAGACCACCCGGTCCAGCCGGGCGTTGACCGCCGCACCCGCGCACATCGGGCAGGGCTCCATGGTGACATAGAGGGTACATCCCGGCAGCCGCCAACCGCCCAGCACCCGACAGGCCTCCTCAATCGCTAAAATCTCCGCGTGGTGGGTCGCGCAGCGGGAGGCCTCCCGGGTGTTCGCCGCCGCCGCAATGACCCGTCCGCCCTGCACCACCAGCGCCCCCACGGGCACCTCGTCACGCAGCGCGGCGTCTTTTGCCAGCGCCAACGCCTGCTTCATATAGTCGTCGTCGTGCATCTTCTCACCTACCAAATCGCGTCTGTCAGTAACCATACCGCCACCAGGGACAAGGGCGAGGCGGCGGCCGCCCGCAGAGCAGCCCCCGTGCGCGGGTCCCGGCGCCACACCTGCCGCAGCTTTTTCCGCCCCGGCCGTTGCCGCGACCCTACCGCCCACAGCAGCGAAACACAGCCGAGCAGACACAAACCCCCTACCAGATAGGGGAATACAGCGAGGTCGCGCGCGGCAGACAAGAGCAGAGAGGCAGTGTTGTTGCAGAAATGAAAAAGCATGGCGGTCAGCACCGTACCGCTTGCCAGTGTGAGGGTAGCCAGTAGCAGCCCTGCCACAAAGGCATACGGCATGGCGGCTGGCGTATGCACGAGGGCAAAGAACAGCGAGGACAGCAGCACCGCCCCCGTTTGGCTGTAGGGTTCGAGCATGCGCAGCAGCAGGTAGCGAAAGAAAAACTCCTCCCCCAGGGCAGGCAACAGCGCAGAGGTAAATAATAGTTTCCAAAATGAGCCCGACACCGGGGCAGGGCGTACCAACAGCGCTGTCAGTGCCGACAGCCCGAAAATCACACAGACAAACAGGGGCAGCAGGTAAAGGTAGGGTCGCATGGGTGCCGGCTGAAAGGTGATCTGCCCTTTGGGCACTGTCCGGTCCGCCCGGCTGATGGCATAGGGCAACACACACCCCGCCGCCACGGCGGCGTAGCGCAGCAGGTCTCCGCCCCCCAGCCGGTGGGCGAGCAGATAGACCGCCAGCATCAGTGACAGCAGCGTGCAGGTGCGTGTCATGCCTTTCCCCTTTCCGGTTGGTCGATTACCCTTATGGTACATGAAAGGCGGCCGTTTGTCAAGGAAAAAAGTCCCTTTGTTCACGTGTGCCCCGGGGCGCGCGAAGGGCTGCCCCTGTCAAGCGGAGGCAGCCCCTTTTTCCTTTGAAAGTTTACTTCTTGTCGCCTTCCCGGTCCGCCGGCGCGGTTGGCGGCTGGGGTGCTTGCGGTTGCGGCGGGTAGTGGTAGTAGGGCGGCTGGTAGGTCGGGGCGGGCGAAGCGGGCGGCCTTTTCCTGGTATGACGCAGGATGCGCCGCAGAATCAGCACCACCACCGTGATGAGGACGGCCCACAGCAACAGGTACGGCAGTGAGCTGACAAACCAGATAAAGAACAGGCGGAAGCCCTGCCCGATGCGGTAGAGGTTGGTCGAGAATTTCTCTCCAATCTCCTCCCAAACCGTGCTGTCCCCCGGTTGACTCAACCGCTGCACCTCCTCCAGGGTCAGGGTCACGGTGCTGTAGGCCACACGGTCTTGGTAGACGTCCAGTTGGCTGCGATAGGAAGCCAGGGTCTGCTGCACATCCGCGAGCTGGTTGCGCACAGCGAGAATTTCACTGAAAGTGTTGGCGGCCTCCAGCATGGCCAGCAAGCTGGTCTCCTCGGCCTCCAGCACGGCGATCCGGCTTTCCAGGCTCACATAGGCGCCGGTGACATCCTGGACTTTTTCGGTTTGGTCCATCACATTCCCGAGCCCCGACATCTCACTCAAAAACGCATCCAGGTTTTCCGCCGGGATTCGCAGCACGAGCACCGCGCGGCGCTTGGTGTTGCGGTCGTAGGCAGAGCCGACAATGTTGGCGCTTTCCCGATACCCTTCGTACTCGGCGACAGCGCTGTCCAGTGTCAGCCGAAAGCCGTCAAAGTCCTTGGTTTGCATGGTGATCGTGACGGTTTTAATGATCTTGCGGTCCGCCAGGACCTCCTCCGCGCTGCCCTCCCTGTTTTCCGCACCGGCATAGCCGGAGTCGTCCTGCATGGCAGCTTTCTCCATCCCGCACGCCGACAGGCACAGGCACAACAGCAACGCCGTCAACAAAAGAGCCGACAGTTTTTTCATCACACACCTCTTTCTGCATGAATAACATTCTCTTCTTCCATTATATTAGTTTATGAAAGATTGTCAAGTTAATCCTTTTTAACAGGATTTTTTCAAAAACACTTCAAAACATACGCCGATTGTGGTACACTAAGGTATCACCTCCTACGGGAAAGGAGCCGTGCGTATGCAAGTATCCGAGATTCTGCGACGGGTCGACCACACCCTGCTCGACCCCACCGCCACCTGGCGGCAGATACAAACGTTGTGCGACGAGGGGCTGACGCACGGCACGGCCAGCGTCTGCCTGCCCCCCTGCTATGTGCGGCGGGCCAGCGAGTATCTCTCTGCCCGACTGCCGCTCTGCACCGTCATTGGCTTTCCCAACGGGTACGCCGCCCCCGCCGTCAAGTGTTTTGAGGCGGCGCATGTCGTGTCCGAGGGGGCGGACGAGCTCGATATGGTCATCAACCTCGGGATGGTCAGGTCAGGCGATGATGACGGCGTCTTGGCTGAAATCGAGGCGGTACGGGCATCCTGCCCCGACAAGACCCTCAAAGTGATTGTCGAGACCGCCCGTTTGACCGAGGCCGAGAAAATCCGGCTCTGCCGGGTGGTGTCCCGTTCGGGGGCAGACTATATCAAAACTTCCACCGGCTTTGGGGGCGGCGGCGCCACCGTCGCCGACATCACCTTGTTTGGAGCGTACAAAGCCCCTCACCTGAAAATCAAGGCGTCGGGCGGCATCGCCACGCTCGACGATGCCCGGGCCTTGCTGGCCGCGGGCGCCGACCGCCTGGGCACCAGCCGACTGGTCCGGCTCGCCCTGCAAGCCAAAAAGGAGGACTAAATATGCCTGATTTCATTCCTACCCCCCATATTTCCGCCGAAAAGGGCGACTTCGCCAGGACCGTGCTGATGCCGGGCGACCCCTTGCGCTCCCGCTTCATTGCCGAAAATTTTCTGCAGGACATCCGCCTGGTCAACAATGTCAGGGGCGTGCAGGGCTACACCGGACGCTACCAAGGCCATCCCGTGTCGGTGATGGCGAGCGGCATGGGGATGCCCTCCATGGGCATTTACAGCTATGAGCTGTTCCGTTTTTACGGTGTGGAGAATATCCTGCGGGTGGGCACGGCGGGCGCCCTGCAGGAGCGCGTCCGCCTGTGGGAGGTGGTGCTCGGCATGGGCGCCTGTACCAACTCGGCGTTTGCCGCCCAGTACGGCCTGCCCGGCACCTTCGCCCCGGTGGCCGACCATACCCTGCTCCGCACCGCCGCCGCCACCGCCGAGGCGCTGTCGCTGCCCTTCCATGTGGGCAACCTGCTCTCCTCCGACACCTTTTATTCCGACGACGGGACCGCCGTTACCGCCTGGGGACGCATGGGCGTACTGGCGGTGGAGATGGAGGCGGCCGCTCTCTACCTGACCGCCGCCCGCACGGGCAAACGCGCGCTGGCCATCTGCACGGTGTCCGACCACCTGTTGACCGGGGAGAGCACCGACGCGGCGCAGCGTCAAACCGCCTTTACGGATATGATGCGGCTGGCCCTGGAGGTCGCCGCGCAACTGGATACGCCATGACACACACACCCACCCACCCGGCCGCCGACCGCTCGCCGGCGGGGGGCAACCCGGTCAGGCGCGTCTTTTTGCTGGTGCTGGACAGCGTGGGGGCAGGGGCCATGCCGGACGCGGCCCGGTACGGGGACGAGGGGGCCCACACCCTCCGCACGGTCTCCCGCTCCCCCCTTTTCTCTGTTCCCACCCTGCAAAGCCTCGGCATCGGCAACATTGAGGGCCTCTCCTTTTTAGGCCCCGTTGCCGCCCCCCGCGCCGCCGTGGGCAAGCTGGCGGAGCTTTCCGCGGGCAAGGATACCACCACCGGCCACTGGGAGATCGCGGGCATCGTCTCCCCCACCCCCCTGCCGACCTTCCCGGACGGCTTTCCCCCCGCGCTGGTGGAACGGTTCAGCCGGGCGTGCGGCCGCCCGGTGCTCTGCAACCGCCCCTATTCCGGCACGCAGGTTATTGCCGACTACGGGGCAGAGCACCGGCAGACCGGGGCGCTCATTGTCTACACCTCGGCAGACAGCGTCTTCCAGATTGCCGCCCATGTGGATGTCGTGCCGCTTGGGGAGCTCTACCGTTGCTGTCGGGTGGCGCGGGAGCTGCTGGTCGGCCCCTACGCCGTCGGCCGTGTGATTGCCCGCCCCTTTGCGGGCGACGCCCCCCGCTTTTACCGCACCCCCGACCGCCGGGACTTTTCCCTCCCGCCCCCCCCCCCCACCCTGCTGGACGCGCTGCAGGCGGCCGGCCGTGAGGTCATCGCGGTGGGCAAGATTGCCGACATTTTCGCCGGACGGGGCGTCACCCTGTCCGACCCCGCCCACGGCAACGAGGCCTGCCTGGCGGCGACCGAGCGCTTTGCCGGGCAGGATTTTGAGGGGCTGTGTTTTGTGAATCTGGTGGACTTTGACATGAACTACGGCCACCGCAACGACATTGACGGCTATGCCGGGGCACTGTCGGCATTTGACAGGTGGCTTTCGGCGTTTCTGCCCACCCTGCGACCGGAGGATGTGCTGCTGCTCACTGCCGACCACGGCTGCGACCCGGGCGACCCCTCCACCGACCACAGCCGGGAGTATGTCCCGCTGTTGGTGTACGGCAGGCAGATCCGCCCCGTGCCGCTGGGCGTGCGCACCGGCTTTACCGATATCGCCGCCACCGTGGGCGAGTGGCTGGGGGTCCCGTATGACAGCGGGCGCTCTTTTGCCGCCCTGACCCGCAGGGCAAAGGAGGACGTATGACCGACGCTCAACTGGTCGCACTGGCGAGCACCGCCATGGCAAAGGCGTACGCCCCCTATTCGGGGTACCGGGTAGGGGCGGCGCTGCTCACGGCCGAGGGCCGTGTATTCACCGGCTGCAACATTGAAAATGCCGCCTACTCCCCCACCTGCTGCGCCGAGCGCACCGCTGTTTTTAAGGCGGTGAGCGAGGGGTTTTGCGATTTTTTAGCGATTGCGGTGGTGGGCGGCCGCAACGGCATGATCACCGCCCCCTGTCCCCCCTGCGGCGTTTGCCGGCAGGTGCTGGCGGAGTTTTGCCGCCCCGACAGCTTTCGGGTGGTGCTGGGTCATGCCGACGGACAGGAGAGCCATACCTTAGAGTCTCTGTTGCCCCGGGGCTTTTTCCCCGGCCAGATCCGCCCGTGAGGAAACTGCCATGACAATGTATGAGGTCATTTACGAAAAGCGACAGGGACACGCGCTGCCCGCCTCCGTCATCCGGGACACGATACAGGGCTACACCGAGGGCCGCATTCCCGACTACCAGATGGCGGCGCTGCTGATGGCGGTGTGCTTCCGGGGCATGGATGACACCGAGCTGGCCGCCCTGACCGACGCCATGGTGCACTCCGGGCAGACGCTGGACCTCTCCACGCTGGGCGAGGGCACGGTGGACAAACACAGCACGGGCGGCGTGGGGGACAAAACCACGCTGATTCTGGCCCCCCTGGTCGCCGCCTGCGGCCTGACGGTTGCCAAAATGTCGGGCAGGGGGCTGGGTCATACCGGCGGCACGGTGGACAAACTCGAGTCCTTCCCCGGCTACCAAACCACCCTCACCCCCGCAGCGTTTCTGGCGCAGGCGCGCCGGCACGGGGTCGCCGTGATCGGGCAGAGCGGTAACCTTACCCCCGCCGACAAAAAGCTGTACGCCTTGCGCGACGTCACCGCCACCGTGGATTGTCTGCCCCTCATCGCCTCCTCCGTGATGTCGAAGAAAATTGCCGCCGGTGCCCGCTCCATTGTGCTGGATGTCAAGTGCGGGAGCGGCTCTTTCATGAAAACCCCCGCCGATGCCGGACTGTTGGCCGAGAAGATGGTGGCGATCGGCCGTGCCGCCGGACGGAACATGGCGGCGGTAGTCACCGATATGAACCGGCCGCTGGGGCGCGCGGTGGGGAACATTTTGGAGGTGCAGGAGGCTATTTCGGTCTTGCGCGGCGAGGGGGAGGCAGACCTGCGCAGGGTCTGTGTCACCCTGGCGGCACAGATGATCGCCCTCGGACGGCGGCTCCCCCTGTCCGAGGCGGAGTCTCTGGCGGAGGCGGCACTTGCCGACGGCAGGGCATACGCCAAGTTTGGAGAGTGGATTGAGGGACAGGGGGGCGATGTATCGCTGGTCCGCCACCCCGACCGTTTCCCCGCCGCCCCGTACACCGAGACCGTGTATGCCGAGACAGCGGGCTTCCTCTCGCGCATGGACACCGCCGCCGTCGGACTGGCGGCGCTGGCGCTGGGCGCGGGCAGGGAGACCAAGGAGAGCGCGATTGACCTGAGCGCCGGCATTTGGCTGTGCCGGAAAACCGGCGACTTTGTAGAGGCGGGCGAGCCCCTCGCCCACCTGTACACCTCCCGCCCCGAGCGACTGGCGCCGGCCGCTACCCAGTACCGGGCCGCCCTGACCTTCTCGCCTGACGCCCCCGCCCCCACGCCGCTGGTCTACCAAATCATCTCTTGACGGGAGGGCAGCGGGGTGGTACAATAGGTGTCGAACCGTCCCCGGCTATGCCGCCCCCGACTGCGCCGTCCCCGGCTATTGCCGCCCGCGGCTATGCCGCCGGCAACCGTGCCCCTCATTTGATGGCACCCCGCGGCCATATCGTCCCCGGCTATGCCGCCCCCGACTGCGCCGCCCGCGGCTATGCCGCCGGCAACCGTGCCCCTCATTTGATGGCACCCCGCGGCCATATCGTCCCCGGCTATGCCGCCCCCGCCCGCGCCGCCC
>Ga0265293_10002978_pt1 | contig 32530 bp, 30 predicted proteins | sample Munlanlewell138R_FD_192505 | JGI IMG/M metagenome (GOLD analysis project Ga0265293, IMG submission 192505) | Leachate microbial communities from a municipal landfill in Southern Ontario, Canada - Leachate well 138R | ecosystem: Engineered > Solid waste > Landfill > Unclassified | place: Canada... | reverse complement strand
GAACCATAGAACCTATTACAGTTGCATCTGCAGAGAATTTTTGGACAAAGATAAAACTCTTATGATTGCTATCTACCCCTTTAAAAGTAACTACAAACTCTCCATTTGAGAGTGCTGTGATTTGAGGGCTATCATCATTTTTATCTGTTACACCTTTCGCTTCAAGCTTAACCATACTACTACCGCTTGTTGTTCCAGATGAATTAAACTTTTGGACAAAGATAGAGTCGTCTCCTTCACTATCTATTCCATAAAATGTAACTACAAACTCCCCATTTGCAAGTGCTGTGATTTGGGGGCTGCTGTCATCCTTATTTGCTACACCTTTCGCTTCAAGCTTAACCATACTACTACCGCTTGTTGTTCCAGATGAATTAAACTTTTGGACAAAGATAGAGTCGTCTCCTTCACTATCTACTCCACTAAAAGCCACTACAAACTCTCCATTTGCAAGTGCAGTGATTTGAGGGGTATAGGTAGCTCCACTTGGTGCATCTATCGCATCAAGCTTAACCATAGCACCTATTTCTGCTCCAGATGCATTAAATTTTTGCACATAGATAGAAGCATCTAGTCCGCCAGTATCTCCCTTAAATGTTACTGCGAACTCCCCATTTTCAAGTGCTGTGATTTGAGGCTCATAACTTCCTGTTATACCTATCACTTTAAGCTGAACCATACTAGAATCAGCGAGTGTGCTCATATATGAGATAGTAGAACTGCCTGTAAAATCAACCCCATCAAACTGCTTTATTTGAATCTTTTGCTCATCGTAAGTTCCCTCTAGGAGTGTAAAACTTGTACCCACACCATCTATCCATGTAGCTCCCGCATCTATAGAATACTTCCATGAGGCGGTGCTAGTTGCAAGAGTAAGCTCTATGACACCGTTTGAAGTGATGCCATCTTCATCACTACTTCCAGTATCTGTGAAACTAAATTCTAAAGAGTCAAGAATATTTACATTACCACTTATAGATGCACCGCTCGCTTGAGCAGCTGTTAGAGTAAGTGTTGCTCCACTCTCTACGATTATGGATGTGTTGGCTGGGATCACAACTCCTGCATCTAGTGCGACCTCTCCGTTTGTAATGGTAATGATTCGACCAACAGTTGGACTGCCAAATTCTAAGGTATTTAGTACAACAGGATATGTAGAGCCTCCCTCAATATTTAACTTTAAGACAGAGGTGCTAACTCCAGTTAAATAATTTGCAGGTGTAGATTCAAATATATTTACATTTACAATTCCGCTACCTATGATGTTTTTACCGTTTAAGTCTTCAGCATATGCATTGAGCGTTATAAAATCTACCTCAATATTTTGAGGGTTTTGAAATGCAGGAGAAACTGGATTTCCTATTGCTGGAGTATAAATATAAGCTAAATTATCAATGCTCAAAGAAACATCACCATTTGATGTACCTATGTAATGATTTTCAGAGTTGGATGTTACGAGAAACGCAGGGACTGTTCCACTTTGACTCAACTTCTCACTGATATAGTTATTTACTTTAGACTTAAAAAGTACATCTTTACTATTTTGTGCCATTTTATCCTCCTTTTATTTACTACAGTTATGGGGTTGTTATGGGTGCTATTTGTGTGGTATTTACTTGGTAGACACCCTCGGCGACTGGTACATACTGCTCTGTCATGATACTAAAGCTTCCTGCTGCTTCTTTGCCCTCTGCTCCATAAAAAGTACCATTTGCCGTTGAGTGAGATGCAGGTGAGGCAAAGCTGCTTCCAGAGATATGCATATCTGGAATTGTGGGTAAATTTTGAAGTATTAAAGTGGCTTTATCTGCTCCAAAATCAACACTTAAGGTTGCTGTTCCCATCGACTTTTCTGCTATAGCACTATCTGAAAATAAAAGTGCTTTATATATTCCATTATACTCGGCAATAGAACTGCTAGAACGATAACCATCAATAACAGTAGAAGACGTCACACTCTCACCACCAACCCACAAACCTGTATACTTAGCACTAGATGCTACACCTGACTCTTTGTAAGTAAACTCCGTATTCCACTCACCCCATGACATTAAGTCACTGTTTGAGAGGTCGTCGTTGGTTACGCTAAAAGAGCTTGATGTTATGGCAATATCTGTAATGTTGGTATTTGAACTTGAGATGCTTGCAAATGTACCACTAAATGCTCCACTAGAGATAGTTCCTGTGAGTGCAGTTGCTGGAGTAAAAGTCCATGTGTTATTATCCCAATCGTTTATCTTGATATATGTGCCTGCACTATCAAAGACCGAAGTGCTAAGCGCTTTTAAACTCACTGTGGATGATAGAGCTGGGAGATTATGAAAAAATTCTGAATAGCCTTCATTTTCATTGCTATACGCTACTGACTCACCACTTGCTGTAAAAGATAGAGTAGGATGCGGGTCTGGAACTGGTGTTGGATCAGGTTCAGGTGTTGGGTCTGGGACTGGCGTTGGGTCTGGCTCAGGTTTTGGGTCTGGTATTGGATCTGGGGCTGGCTCAGGTGTTGGGTCTGGGACTGGCGTTGGGTCTGGCTCAGGTTTTGGGTCTGGTATTGGATCTGGGACTGGATCATCAGACTCTTCGTCCTCCGCATCATCCATTGTCTGTGCTTGTGAATTTATAGTTGCTTGGGATGTTATATCTGCAATAGCTATCTCAACATTGTCAACAACTATTGTTTGTGTTGTGATGCCTTCAGAGCCTTCTAAAGAGTTTGTATCGTCTTGTGCTTGCTGTGAGGAACTCGAAGATGCATCTTGTGATGAGCCTGAACTATCATTTTGCGTATCGTCTGAGGTACTAAAACTCTGCTCTAGTGCGCTCTCAAGCTCCGCAGGAGTAAACTTTATTGGTTTACTCATAGCGCCACCTTGTGAGACTGAGATATAAAAACCTTGCGTAACTGTGAAGTCCTTTTCTGGTGAACTTACACTAATAGCTCCAAGAGTACAGTAGATATTGCTACTCCCATCTTGGTTTGCTACAACTGTAAAGTTTGTTCCGCGAATACCTATCGTTGCTGTTTTTGTTTTAACTTTGAAGTTCTCAGGAGCCATTTTTCCTATCTTTCCTGTGATAGTTCGCATGGCACCACTAAAGAGCCCAAACTGTGCAGAAGGAGCTTTACTCTCTTCATAAAGATATTCGTTGATAGAAAAACTACTGTTGTTACCAACGGTAATAATAGTTTCATCATCAAAAATAATCTGAACCTGCCCCTCTTTTTTGGTCGTCAAAGTATCTTTTTCTTCAAGTCCTGCTCCAAGCTTTGCTACGATCTCTGTTCCATCACGGCTGATAAGTGCTTTTCCCTTAAGCGCTGTAATAGTTCCTACACTCTTTGCAAATAGAAGCGAACTCGTAAGCATTAAAATTATTGCTATATTTTTTAATATTTTCATGATACTCATCCTAAAAAGTTTTTACAACGCCTGCTGAGAGCGTATATTTTTCATAACTAAATACATCTTGGTTGGAGTCAACCCTATCATATCGAGCATTAAACCTTAAGAGCAAATCTTCAAACATTCTAACACTAAGCCCCACACCTACACTTTTGGCAAGGTCATCCCTTTTTGAGTTAAAAAGTCCACTATAATCATTATACTCTCTCTTTCTTATTTGAGAATATAGTTCTGCACCATAAGTAGGAGTTATCTGATTAGCATAAGCTACATCAAATTTATACTCTTCATAATCTACATCCACCCTTGTGCCTCGCTTTTTCTTCTCTTGTACTCCAGTAATATTTGCTTGAATATATGAGCGTGGAGTCAAGATGCTTTGTAGTCCATAAGATATCTCATAGTGATTCGCATTAAGATCTTTTTGACTCTCTTGCTTAAACTCTTTTACCTGATATCTAAAGTGAGTCAAACTTCTTAGAGTTTGAGAGTGTTCATACTCAAACCTTGGCATAAGAGAGAGTGTTTGCAGATAACTTTTATCGCCAAGTGTCATGGCATCTACTCCACCTGCCATTTCAAATGTGTACTTTGTATATTTATAAAGCAAGCTTGGCATATAAGAGAAGTAGTTTATATCGTATTCATCCCTTTGGAAGTGCCTCTTGATATAGACGAAGGCTCTGTTTTTAAGAGCAAAACCGTTTGCTTCTCCTACATCATATATGTTAGTAACACCAACAGAGGTCTCAACTGCACCATCAGACTTCTCTTTCGCGGTTGCATATCTTGTTATACCTATATTGTAAGTGTCATCTATGGGTGCATAGTTTACATTTGAGTCATATATAGTGTTTATGTTTAGAGTGACATAAGTAAATGATTTTTTCTGCTCTTTTATCATTCGAGAGAGATATATCTCTATATTTTCGCGAACATTTTGTGGGATAAGAGGATTAGAAAGAACCTCTTTAAAGCTTAGCTCCGCATTTTCATACATCTTTAGCATATAAAAAGTTCTTGCCTTTTCAAGCTTATTTCTAAGATTGGCAGGTTCTAGCATCTCAACTCTTTCAAAAGCTGCAAGTGCTATATTGTAGTTTCCAATCTCATACGCAGAGACACCAAGCATAAAGTTCAAGTTTGCATCTGAGAGGTTTGTTATGTAGAGTTTTGAAAAAAGAGAGTACGAAGTTTTAAAATCTTTCGCTTTGTAAGCATCTGTAGCTTGAGTATATATCTCTTTTTGCTCTATGGCTAAGAGATGCAGAGGAATAGTTAATAGTATGATAATAAGCACTTTTTTCATGTTTTTTCTCTAAAAATTAAATTTTTGGTCTTAGTTAGTTGAATGCTACGAACAATTACTAAGTTGGATCCTGAATCAAGTTCAGGATGACACACATCCCGTCATTCCGTGCTTGACACGGAATCTTAGTTTATAGTTCACTCAAAACACTCAATTAATATCTTATAATAACTATTAAACACTTAAAAATCAAAATGCACTATCTCTTATCAAAAAACTTCTTACCATTGTTTTAGTATAAAGATGTGACAATGTCAGAGCAAATTTTATTATAAAACTAAAGGTCACTTATGAAACCAACAACAAAAGAGAGAAATTTTTCTCATACAAACAAGAGAAAATCCCCTCCTAAAAAGAACAGCATAGATAAAGTTCCCATAAATGAAGTCAAAGAGATGTTTATGGCTTGGTTTAAAAAGCGCAATCATGTCGGTCAGATTATGACAAAACAAGATGTCGTTCAAAATATTTTAACAAAACTAAATGCTAAACAAAATGATGCCCTAGAAGATGCTATGAATGAGCTAAAAAAAGAGCAATTAATTGAAGTTAAAGAAGATGGTGTAACCTTAGTACTCACTCAATTGGGGTCACAATGCGTGTAGTCTGTCCCTCATGTTTAAGTGTAAACAATGTACCCTTTAAAGAGTCCTACAAAAAAGCAAATTGTGGTAAATGTAAAAACTCTCTACTTAACACCACTCCGCTAGATTTGACAAAAAATAGTTTTGATGAAGTGATTGTAAACAGCGACTTGCCTGTTGTAGTTGATTTTTGGGCGCCTTGGTGTGGACCTTGTAAGATGATGGGACCAAACTTTGAAAAAAGTGCAAAAAACTTTCCTCTTAAGGTAATGTTTGCAAAGGTAAATACTGAGAGTGAGCAGTCTTTGGGTGCAAGATTTGGCATTAGAAGCATTCCAACTCTTATAATTTTTAAAGATGCTAAAGAGGTTCATAGAACTTCTGGTGCCTTAGATGAAGCGAGTTTAAACAACCTTGTCTCAAGATTTGTTTAATTAGGGTTAGGATTGATTACAAAAGTAAAAAAGTATGCCACCACAAACACTCTTGTTCTTCTAGGCATAGTTCTTGGTGTTTTGTTTGGTATTTTGTTCCCAGAGATAGCCTTAGAGCAAAAAATAATTGGTACGATGTTTATCTCCTTTTTAAAGATGCTTGTTGTTCCTCTTGTTTTTGCTAGTATTTATGTAGCTATTTTAGGGCTAGGCTCATTAGAGCATCTAAAGAACATTGGACTTAAAACCATTGGACTTTATCTCCTAACAACAGCACTTGCCACACTTTTAGCCATCATCGCTATGAATATTTTTAACATCGGTGAGCAGGTTAGCCAAGAAGGTCTTGAGTTTGCAGAGGTTGCCTACATCACCCCATTTTCATTTGAGAGTATGATTTTAAGCTTTATCCCAACAAATATATTTAGCTCTCTTAGTAACGCTTCAATGATGCAGATTATAGTTTTTGCCATACTCTTTGGTGTCGCTTCGCTCTATTTAAAGCCTACTGAAAAAGAGCATATGATTAGATTTTTTAAAGCCGTCTCAGATGCTATGCTTAAGATGGCGGAGTGGGTTATTTTCATGACTCCCATAGGTGTTTTTAGTCTTATCTCTTATGTTATTGCAGATCAAGGAGTAGATGTTATTATCGGTCTATGGAAGTACTTACTTGTGGTTGTTGGAGTTATAGTTTTTCATGGAGCTGTGACTCTGCCTGCCGTTTTAGCCTACTTTGGGAGGATAAACCCTTATCGTTACCTCTTAGATGTTCGAGAGGCCTCTATCATGGCATTCTCAACTGCATCTTCAGCGGCTACGCTTCCCATCTCCATGCGAGTCTCAGAAGAGGTGGGCGGTGTTAGCAAAAAAACAGCCTCTTTTGTCCTTCCTCTTGGTGCTACAGTCTCTATGGACGGAACAGCGGCATACTTAAGTGTAGCGGTTTTATATATTGCAAATCTTGCAGGAGTTGAGCTTAGCTTTATGGATCAGATTCTTCTTGGCATCACAGTTGTCTCTTTGAGTGTTGGAGTTGCGGCACTTCCTAGTGCCTCGATTGTTATGATGGTGGTTATTTTAAATAACTTAAATCTTCCACTAGAGTATATCGCTCTAATCGTAGCAGTTGATCGCATCTTAGATATGTGTAGAACATCTCTAAATGTAACTTCAGACCTTGTTGTCGCAAAAATAGTTGATCAACTTGAGAGAAAATCTTCTTAAAATCAGGACTATTTACATATAATAACAATATTTTTATCTAGGGATTTTTATGTCTTATCTGCAACCTCATGAGTTTGTAACAAAAATGGTTGACTCTGGGGAGTCTAAAGTCTATATGTCAACTAAAGACACTATCATCAGAGCTTTTATGGCAGGAGCTATACTCGGTCTCGCTGCCGCATTTGCCATTGCCGTTAGCATTACAACAGGCTCAGCTCTTGTTGGAGCTATGCTCTTTCCTGTTGGCTTTATCATGCTCTATCTTATGGGCTTTGATCTTTTAACAGGAGTTTTTGTTTTAGTTCCACTTGCTCTTTTAGACAAACGAGAAGGAGTTACCGTAAAGCAAGTCTTAAGAAACTGGGGGCTTGTCTTTTTAGGTAACTTTGCAGGTGCACTTCTAGTGGCTTTTATGCTCTCTTTTGTTCTTACCTATGGCTACCAAATAGAGTCAGGTTTAGTTGGGGACAAGATAGCTTCTATTGGTGAAGCAAGAACTTTGGGCTACAAAGAGCATGGCATCTCTGGATGGTTTACTATCTTTATGCGTGGGATGCTTTGTAACTGGATGGTCTCTATGGGCGTAGTTGGAGCTATGATATCCACAACTGTTAGCGGAAAAGCCATCGCTATGTGGATGCCCATCATGCTCTTCTTTTTTATGGGCTTTGAGCACTCTATAGTAAATATGTTTTTATTTCCATTTTCTATGATTTTAGGCGGAGATTTCACAATCATAGACTATCTCATCTGGAATGAAATCCCAACCGTACTAGGAAACCTAGTAGGCGGTTTAGCTTTTACTGGGCTAACTCTATACTCTACTCACATAAGAACTGGGGCAAAAAGAGATTTAAACAAAAGAGTTTAACTTTAGCCAAGATGCTGGGAGTTGCTCAATGCTTTGACCCTTTTGTGCCATAAAAATAATGCTCGCAATCATAGCTCTAGCACTTGAGTCTCCACCTGCTTTTGCGTTAGCTATTAGCATCTCTTTGAGGTTGTCATATTTACATAGAAGATGAATAACTCCCTCAAATCCACCATCAATATCACAACTTGGTCCAAAATCTCTGATGGCTTGTAGAGTATCATCACTCTTTGAAGCAATACCGCTATCTACATACGCTTCTGTTTTTGCATCAAATTTATCTTTAAGAACCAAGATAGACTCTTTTATATCTTTGCCATCTAAAACTTCAAGCAGTAAAGTGGCAAAAAACTTAGCTGTTTTTATAGCTTCATCTGAATTATGAGTACATTTTACAAAACTCTCTACATTTTTTAAAAATTCTTCCTCTGATTTTGAGACTAGCAGAAGTGGAGCAATCCTTCCAACAATGGATAAGTCAGTTGAAAACGAACCACTTGGAGAGATATTGTTTTTAATATTTTCTAAACTATCTCTAGTAGATGCATCCATATACCCATGATAATTTTTCATCTTATCCGCCCAAAACTCTACATATGCATCTGCATCAAACTTATCTTTATCTTTTAAAAACTCATATAACCATAGAGTTTGATCCCCATAGTGTGTAAAATCTCCAGCCTTTTTACCCTTATGCCAAACAGCCTTTGCATCATTTAACTCATTCCAATCTATATCAAGATTTTCTAGTTCTTTTTCGTCATAAACCCAATGCGACCCTAAAGAGTAGGCATCAGCAACCAACGAAATCAGCACTAACTCCTTTACTTTTTTCTTATCAAACATTGTAACTCCTTGATTTTGTAAGTTTTTCATTTTTTAAGCCTAATGTATCTTAGCACTTTTTTCGATTTTGTTCTATATTGTTTTTATAACGATACAAACAATAATATAAACTAATTTAATATCTCTGCCTAAAAAATAAAATATTGCTGCACAATAGTGTTATCTGCGATGATAAAACATTTCAGCTCTTTCAAACAAAGGAGTTTAACATGGAAAAAGGTTTAGGAACCCCCGTAAGAATTATTGGACTTGTCTTGATAGTCGTAGGGATTGGTTTTGCTGTGTGGGGATATCAGCTATCTGGCTCTGTAGGTTCACAAGTGACGCAAGCTGTTACGGGTGCGGACACAGATAGAGTTATGACTTATTATATCATTGGTGCTGTGGGCTTCATTGTTGGCATCTTTCTTTTACGAAAAAGCTAAGATAAGTCTTTACAAAATTTAAGTTTTAGGAGCGTTGCTTCTAAAAACTTACTCATATAATGGAGGAATAAAATGCTCGAAACAATTGCAATAATCTTAGTCATTCTTTGGCTTTTAGGGCTTGTAAGCTCATATACTTTAGGTGGATTTATCCATATTCTCTTAGTCATTGCACTCATAGTTATAGTGCTTCGTGTTATCAGAGGTAGAAGAATATAGAGGATTTGAAGTTCTTTATAAAAACAACTACCTGATTTTGCAAATAAGGAAAACAATATGAATACAAGAGATGCATATAAACAAAAGACAGAGGCTGAGTTAGAGTTAGTTAAGGCTAATCTTGACGTCTTAAGAGCAAAAGCAAAGAGTGCCACTGCAAATATGAAAATCAGCTACCTAGAAGAGATAGACAAAATAGAGCAAAATTATGGCACGATGCAATCAAAGCTTGATGAGCTCGGTGAAGCTAGTGAAGGAGCATGGGAGCATCTCAAAAAAGATATCGAAAATAGTTGGGACTCTCTTCGTGCATATGCAAAAAAATAGTCTGATTAAATCAGCAAACCGAATAACTTAGCCTTAAACCCTACTCATGCCTTAGAGCATCTATAGGGTTTAGTCTTGCTGCTTTTCTCGCTGGGAAGTATCCAAAAACAACTCCTACAATTGTTGAGAAGAAAAAAGCTACTAAAATTATAGGTACATTAAAGATAAGTGGTAGCTCAAAAAAGAGTGCAACTCCAATTCCTGCACCTACTCCAACAACAATACCTAAAATTCCTCCAATAGATGCCAGAACTATAGACTCAACTAAAAACTGTAAAAGTACCTCTCTCTCAAGCGCTCCAACTGCAAGGCGAATGCCTATTTCACGCGTTCTCTCGGTCACAGAGACTAGCATAATGTTCATAATACCGATACCACCAACTAAAAGACTGATGGCTGCAACAGCGCCTAGTAAAATGGTAAGTAACTTTGTTGTAGAAGAGAGTGTCTGCACCATCTCCCGCATATCATGAACATTAAAATCATCCTCTTGCCCAATCTGAACCTTTCGTCTCTCTTGCAAAATCGAGACAAGAGATGCTTTTACGCCCTCTATGGCCGAAGCGCTCTTTGCGGAGATCATAATCCTTGATATCTCTTGATTTCCGCTTATTCGCCTTTGAAACATCCTTATAGGTGTTACGATAACAGCATCTTGATCCATTCCAAACATCGCCGCACCTTTAGACTCTAGCAGTCCGACAACCTCGCATGAAAAGCTCTCAAGTCTTATGGGTTCTCCCACAGGGTCAAGTGTGCCAAAAAGCTCTCTTCTAACCGTCTCGCCAATTACGCAAACAGTTTTTCCACCTTGAAGCTCTGATGGTAAAAAATCTCTCCCAGATGCAAAAACCCAATCTTTTACTATAAAGTAGTCATTGTTAGTTCCCTCAACAGTTGTTGCATAGTTTTTGTTTGCATATACAGCCTGCATCTGTCTTGAGCCAACAGGAGCTACACCGCGGACATTGATAATCTCTTTTTTGAGTGCATCTATATCGCCGTGGGTAAATCTTCTAGATGTAGAATTCATATTTGGAGGGCCTTGCCTTTGCTGTCCTGGTAAAACCATAAGCATGTTTGTACCAAGCTTTGAGATGCTCTGAGTAACATATGCTGTTGTGGCATCTCCTAGCATTATCATCGCAATAACAGAAGCTATGCCTATCACAATTCCAAGTATTGTTAATGCTGAGCGCATAACACTTCTGCGGATTTCACGAAAGGCGAGTAAAAAGGCATTCCAAATCATAAAGCTATTTCCGATTCTTCTATGTACTCAATAGAACCATCTCTAAAGTGTACTCTTCTTGAAGCATACTCTGCCATCTCAACCTCATGCGTTACCATAAGGATGGTGATTTTCTTCTCTCGGTTAAAAGATTGTAAAAGTTCCATAATCTCTATACTTTTTGCGGTATCTAGGTTTCCTGTCGGCTCATCTGCTAGGAGTATAAGCGGATTTGTAGCAATAGCACGAGCTATGGCAACTCGCTGCTGTTGCCCACCAGATAACTCACCAGGAGTGTGATGTGCCACTTTTTCCAATCCCACACTCTTTAAGGCTTTCATAGCCATCTCTCGTCTCTCTTGCGCATTGTAACCACGATAGAGAAGTGGAAGCTCAACATTTTCTATAGCTGTTGTTTTTCCAAGCAGGTTAAAACCTTGAAATATAAATCCTATGTAGTTTCTTCTAAGAAGCGCGCGCTGGTCTCGTGAGAGAGTCTCTATATCAACTCCCTCAAAAAAATACTTTCCACTACTTAGTGTATCAAGGCTACCTATCATATTCATAGCAGTTGATTTTCCAGAACCACTAGGCCCCATGATGGCTAAAAACTCTCCTCGTTTGACTTTTAAATCAACATCTCGCATCGCATAAGTTTTTGCCTCATTTTCGCCATATGTTTTAGTAGCTCCACGCAACTCTATGATGTACTCTTTCATGACGCTTTTATTCCAATTAAGACAAGGTCACTCTCGCTAAGCTCTGATTTTTTTATAACAGTTAGACTGCCATTGGTTTTTCCAACCTCAACCTCAACCTTAAGAGGTTTGTTATCTCGTAAGACCCAAACATGATGTTTAGAAGCATCCATTTTTATCTTGGCATGCTTAGAACTACTTTTTTCCTCTAATGGTGGAGTAAAGCGGAGCGCTGCATTTGGTAAGACTGATACATTTTCTAAGACATCTGTGATAATCTGCGCCGTAACTGTCATTCCTGGTCTTAAAAAAAGTTCAGAATTATCCACATTTACAACAGCATCATAAGTTACTACGCCGTTTACTATTTGAGAGTTAAGACGCAACTGTGTGAGCGTTCCCTCAAAAACCCTCTGTGGATAAGCATCAACACTAAAGTTTACACTTTGCTGCTCTTTTACATCTGCAATATCTGCCTCATCAACACTCACAACCACCTTCATTTTGGTCAAATCTTCTGCCATCTTAAAGAGTACTGGGATAGTCATAGTAGCAGCCACACTCTGCCCTGGCTCGATTTTTCTATCTAAGACAACACCATTTATAGGAGAAACAATGGCTGCTTTTTTAAGGTCGTCTTGCGCGGCTTTTAGCTCCGCATTTGCTTGATCGCGTCCAGCTTTTGCAGCTTGTAAAGATGCCTTTGCTAGCTCATATGTAGTAAATGCAGAGTCAACTTCCTGCTTAGATGGATAGTTGCCTTTAGTAGCTTCAACCATTTTCTCTACTCGAAGCCACTCTTTTTTTGCCTTATTTAAAGTCGCTGTAGCCTCGGCGATATTTGCTTGAAGTTTTGCAAGTGCTGCTCGGTAACTTGTGACTTTTGAAGAGAGTTTTACTGTGTCAAGCCGTGCCATAAGCTGTCCTTTTTTGACTATCTCATTATAATCTACTAAGACCTCACTTATGGTTCCTGAGACTTCTATACCTACATCAACTGTGTTTGTAGGTTCCATATTTCCTGTTGCTAATACTGTTGTAGTAATGGTTTTTTTCTCTAAAGTAGTTGTCTGATAGTTTAGCTCTTTATCCTTTGCCCCACTTGTAAAATACCAAAAAATAGCCCCAGCAATAAGAAGCAAAAAGAGAGAAATCCATATATATTTTTTATATCTACCCTTTTTGTTTTTACCTATATTTAGAGTCTCTTCTATTGTTTTATTATTCTGCATCATCATTCCTCTTTAGTGCAAAGTGAAGCTTTGCTAACTCTATCTGTATGTTTATCTCGCTTAGTTTTATGTTTAGCTTCTCGATTGATTTTGTGTTTTTTATAATCTCTAAATCATACCCAGTCTTCTCGCCTGTATTTACCCCTGCTTCTATAGCTTCGATAAGTTCATCATACAAAGAGAGATTTTTTGATGTTATCTCATTATAGCTACGATAACTCTCAATAAGTTCTATCGACTGAGCGTAAGAGGCTTTTGTGCTTCTATATGTGTCTGCAACTTGAGCAGCTTGTTTTAAATAAGAGGCTTTTGCCTCTTGTGTTATTGCAGATGCGTTGTAGGCAAAAGGCATATTAAGCATGATTTTTGCACCATAGTAATTTCCATCATATCTGTTTTCATACTTTTTTGAGTCATACTCCTGGTAGCCAACATTGGCGTTTAGCGTAACACTAGGCAAGTAGTTACTCTTTGAGATGCCGTAGAGTGATTCATAACTTTTTGTTTGTAAGCGAAGAAGGTTTATATTTAAATTATTTTCAAGATATGCATCCCTTTGCATAAGAGTAAAGGTAGGAAGTAAAAATATTTCAGGGTCAATATCACTTAACTTTAAGATCTCTCCTCTAATTTGTGCGAGCATATACTTATGTGTGACAAGATTTTTCAGCTCACTACTTTGTGCCATAAGTGCGTTATTTAACTCTGTAATATCCGCCTTACCTACATCATAGAGTTGTCTTTTTATAAAAATTTCTATCTCTTTGTTTTTGAGTATCAACTCACTCTGCTCTTTTTGATATAGTGTTTTTTTATATTCTAAAAGTGCAGTAAAGAGTCCTTCGTTTATAGATGCTATCTCTTTAGAAAGGGCTATCTCATCTACTCTTTTTTTGGCATCTGCATACTCTATCTGATATGTTATGCCTCCTGAGCGAAAGATATCTTGAGATATGGATGCTGAGATATTTGTAGTTGTGCCATAATCTCCACTATATACTTTATCGTACCCATAAGAAGCTCCCAGATTAAGAGGTGAAATCCAGTTATACCTTAGTTTTTCATACTCTGATTCATATCTATTTTGTTCTTGAAGTAGAAGATTTTTCTTCTCTTGTGAGAGAAGTTCCTTATCGTTAGCGCTTAGTGATATGAAGAGCATAAGAGGAAATACTATATAAAATAAAGTGCTTGTTTTCATTCTTATCCTTAAACTTTTTAACATTACATTTTAGCTATTTTCTCTACTAAAATCCCATAAGATGCTGGTTGTCTATCTCTTAGAAGTCCCCAATACTCTCTCTGTTTTGCTATAGCTTTTAAGTCAAACTCAGCGTAAATAATCTCTTCTTTATCTCTTGAGGCTTCGGCGATTTTTGCACCTGTGTAGTCTGTGATAAAAGATGAGCCGTAAAATGTAAGTGTACAACTCTCTCCGACCTCTTCACCTATGCGGTTTGCAACTACTACTGGGACTGTGTTTGTAGCGGCGTGACCCATCTGAACTCTTTGCCAATGATCTTTTGAATCAACATGGATTTCAGGCTCACTCCCAATCGCAGTAGGATAAAAAATAATCTCAGCACCCATCAGAGTTAGAGCTCTTGCAGTCTCACAAAACCACTGATCCCAACAGATGCCAACTCCTAGTTTTCCATATCTTGTATCATATACTTTAAAGCCGCTATCTCCTGGTTTGAAGTAAAACTTCTCTTCATATCCAGGTCCACAAGGTATATGAGTTTTTCTATAGTTATCCATGATTTTGCCATCAGCATCTACGACAACCAAAGAGTTAAAATACTCTTCATCGCTTTTTTCAAAATAACTAACAAGCAGAACAATACCTAACTCTTGTGCAAGAGTGGCAAATCTCTCTATAAGGCTATTGTCTTTAAGCCCAGATGCTAAAGAGAAGTACTTCTCATCCATATCTTTACAAAAGTATAAAGATTCAAAAAGCTCTGGCAAAAGTATGATTTTTGCACCATTTTTACTCGCCTCTCGCACAAGTCTCTCTGCTTTGTTTACATTGGCATCTCTATCTTCACTCATCTGCATCTGAATAGCTGAGACTTTTATCATAGTAATTTCCTCTTTATTAAATAGTAGTGTCATTTTACTATAAGTTTTGACTCTTTTGCCCTTTGTATCAAACAATTAAGCATAAAAGCACAACTAAATTTTTATATTTATTATAACTTAACTATATATTGATTATAATCCTCTGAAATTTACAACAAAAGGAATCTAATGCAAACTACTGTCTGTACAGATGTAAGATCACTCGAATATTTTCCTGTTCAGTTGTTTGCTATTATCATGGGGTTATCTGGATTTGCTATAGTTTTTGCTAAAGCGTATCATATTTTAGATTTTCCCTACTGGTTTTACGCATTCATACTTTTTATTGACACAGTTCTGTTTTTAGTCATATTTACATCTTATATGTTAAAAATAGCAACCTACCCAAAGGCGGTGATGCAAGAGATAAACCATCCTATAAAAAGCTCTTTTATGGCTAGTATATCTGTTAGTTTTTTACTTATCTCTATAGCTTACTATGACTTCGCACCAACTCTATCCATCATACTTTGGTATATAGCAGCGCCTCTGCAACTCTTTTTTACACTTCTAGTTATAAAATACTGGATACATAACGATTTGCAGGTTGTTCATAGCAACCCTGCGTGGTTTATACCCATAGTTGGAAATGTTTTAGTTCCTGTTGTTGGAGTTGAAGCTGCGCCTATCTATGTTTCACTCTTTTTCTTCTCACTAGGATTGTTCTTTTGGATAGTGCTCTTTACTATCATGATGAACAGAATCATCTTTCACAATCCACTAGCTAAGAAGCTTGTACCAACTTTTTTTATCTTTATAGCTCCACCTGCGGTTGGCTTTATAAGTTATCTAAAAATCACCGATGGTTCTATAGATATGTTCTCGATTTTTCTCTACTCCATAGCGCTCTTTACACTCTTACTGCTTTTGTTTATGTTGCGTATGTATGATGTAAAGACGTTTTTTATCTCTTGGTGGGCTTACACTTTCCCACTAGCTGCCATTACAATAGCCACGCTTTTGATGCACAATATATATCACTCAACTTTTACATATATAACATCTCTATCTCTCATCGCTTTTTTAACTGTAGTAGTTGGCTATGTTGCCTTAAAAACCATCCAAGCCTTTAAGGCTCAAAAAATATGTATATCAGAGGAGTAATTAAATGAATAAATTATCACTATTTGTAGGTATCGCTTTAGGTTTAGTCTTTAGCATCTTTGTAGTTGGCATCTCTTTAAAAATAGCTGCACCATCTGTGCTTTTAAAAGAGATAGCATCCCCTTATGAGTTTGACAAAACTTTAAAAATCTTAGAAGATAAACTAAACACAAAAGAGGGTTGGCATGTGACTGAAATCATCGACCAACAACAAGAGATTATCACCCATGGCGGAGCAGATACTGGCAAAGTAAAAATCATAAAATTTTGTAATGCTAAGTATGCCTCAGAGATGCTAAGTGCAGATGAGAGCAAAGTTATGTCCACAAATATGCCTCTTAGCATCTCTGTTTATGAGAAGAGCGATGGACGCGTTATGATAGGACTAAGTAATGGCTATATGATGGCAAGACTCTTCTCAGGACGAGATGAAGGTCTTATCATGCAAAAAGTTGTAAGCGAGATGGAAGAAATTTTAAACTTCACTCACTTTAGATTTACTATATTTTAAAAAGCATAAGCTCTCTTGTTCTACCAAGAGAGGTTAAGCCTCATCCCTTTTAAAAGCGAGGTTTTTTAGGAACGCTAACCAATGGCGTTCTCCACGATGAACCTCGTAGATAAGACTAACTAAGGTTCAGTAAAAAGGGGAAGTTTTATAGTAAATCTAGCTCCCCCATCTACATTTTCAACACTCAATCTTCCTTGCATATTTTTCTCTATTATCATCTTTGACATATAGAGCCCTATGCCTGTTCCTTGATTTTTATGCTTCGTGGTAAAGTATGGATCAAAGATTTTATTCTTTATCTCTTTTGGTACCCCTCCAGCATTATCACTTACTAGGATATAAGCATCCTTAGCATCCCTGTAGGCTTTTATCTCTATATTTTTTTTATCTATATTATTTGATATAAGAGCATCTTTTGCATTATTTAGGATTATAAGCATAACTTGCTGAAGCTCATTTTTAACATTTAAAAGTCTTATCTCTTTGTCAATATCTAAATTTATTTTTATACTAGAGTGCTCAAGCGTAGCGCCAATGATACTTAGCATCGATTCTACCATATCACCTAAAAAATAGCTCTCTTTTTTCTTGTCACTCTTGTAGTAATTTCTAAAGTCATCAATTGTATCAGACATATATCTAATGTTATTATCTATACTCTCGTGTATACGGTCAAAATCCTCATCACTTAGTTTGCTTAGATACTTTTTAAAGTACATATCTTGATTTAGCAGAGCTATATCATTAAGAGGTTGTCTCCACTGATGGGCGATCTGCTCTATCATCTCACCCATAGATGCTAGCCTTGCTTGCTCGATTAGCATCTCATCTTTTTGTCTCTCTTTTCTTAGAGCTACTTCTACTGCTAGTGTTAAGTTTTCATTATGATCTTTTAGCTTGTTTGTGTACTCATCATGAAGTCGCTTAAATCTCTCTGCAAGAGCAGCTGAGAGTAAAATCATCTCAACACCTGATGCTGCTTGCTGGACATACTTCATGGTAAAGTAGCCTGAGACAAGACTAAACTTACTAAGTGTAAAAAAGAGAGTCCCTAGTAAAAATATACCCCAACCCAAAACAAAGAGTCGAACAGAGTAGTAATCTTTTCTCATAACCATAAAACCAGCAGCCAACAAGACTAAAGGGATAATGATAGTAAGTGAGGCTCCTGCTACTATAGTGTACTTGTAAGGTAGAAGTGCTGAGAAGATGATGCCAAGGACTGAGAGGTAGATGAGTGGTTCAAAAACAAACTTATCACAACTTGGGATATTCTTTTGAGCGTTTAAGAGGCTCCTACTAAAGACAAGCTGAAAAAATATACTTGTATATATGAAAAACACTGCTCCTTTTTCTCTCATCCAAGCACTCTCTTGCCAAATATGTAGCCAGCCTAGCCCATCAAAAGAGAGTTGCCAAAGAGCATAAGATGCAACAAAGGCTACATATAAAACATAGATTTTCTCTTTTGTATATATAAAAGCTATAAGATTATAAAATATCAAAACTAGCAAGATGCCGTAGTAGATGCCAGAGAGACTCTGATGCACATGGGTGTGTTCAATAAGAGCTTTACTGCTTATAATCTCCATGGGAACAAGCATAGAACTTGAAGTTTTAACCCTTGCATATAGCGTATAAGTCTGTGTGGAGTCATTTAAAAGCGAGAAAACAAGGTTGTGTTGCTTTGTATCTCTCTCAGCAAGCGGATATAAATCTCCACTCTTTTTATGAAGCACTAACTTATCATCTTCATCAAGCATATATATATCAACAAAATCAAGCAGAGGGTAGTCTATAGAGAGCCACCACTCCTTTTTTTTCATAGCTTCATCGTAGCTAAATTTAAACCTAAACCAGTGTGCTTTTGTAAGAAATCCAAAATTTGCAATACTCTTAGAGTGTTTTTCAAACTCTCTATTTTTTATCTCTTGTAGAGTGGCTACCTCGCTATCATCGACATAAAATTCAAGATGCTGACCAACCACATAAGGCTCATTCTCTTGAGTAACTCTTATCGCTTCACTTGAGAATAAAAAGCTAACAAAAAACAATAATAAAATCATATATTTCATAATTTCTCCAAATCTTAATGATTATACAGCAACTTTAGAAAGTTTTTTTTGATTATTGACTTCTTTTTTTTAAAATGATAATATTTCGTTATATCTTTAAATACATAATGCCAAAAGGAATCTTATGAAAAAACTACTTATCTTTCTTATGCTCTGTACAGCCCTTCTTAATGCAAACACCCTAAACATCGCAGTCGCTGCAAACGTTAGTTACGCTATGGATGAGTTAATTGCCGAGTTTAACAAAACCAACAAAGACACAAAGGTAAGAGTTACTTTGGGAAGTAGTGGAAAGCTAACTGCCCAGATAAAGCACGGAGCACCTTATCATATTTTTATGGCTGCTAATATGAAGTTTCCACAATCTCTCTATGATGATAAAATTGCTAAAGGTGCCCCAGTTATCTACGCTTTAGGCTCTCTTGCGATTTTAAGTAAAGAAGATAAAGATATGTCAAAAGGCATCAAGCTGTTAAAGGGCGACGATATATATAAAATCGCCATAGCAAACCCAAAAACTGCACCCTATGGAACTGCTGCCATGGAGGCATTTGAGAATGCTGGCATCTATGAAGATATAAAAGACAAACTTATCTTTGCTGAGTCCATCTCACAAACTGTATCATTTGCTATAACTGCAGCAGACATAGGACTTATCGCAAAGTCATCTCTTTACTCAAAAACCATGCTAAAATACAAACAAAATTTAAACTGGGTAGAAGTAGATGCAAAACTCTACACTCCAATAGAACAAGGGATAGTTATGATAGAAGAGGACAAAGAGACAAAAGCTTTTTATGACTTTATCTTAAGCCAAAGTGCAAGAGATATCTTTAAAAAGTATGGCTATCTTCTTCCATGAACAGGTTTCTTGCCACAGTTACAAAGATTCAAACAAAAGAGAACTTAAACATTGTAAACTTTGAGTTTGCATCACACAAACTCACCATGATGAGCTTGGATTTAGATGAATCTCTAAGAGTCAATAGCCAAGTTACTCTAAGCGTAAAGCCAACTCACATAGCTCTTGCAAAAGATTTTGTCGGAGTTGTAAGCTACTCAAATCAACTTGGCGCAGAGATAGTAGAGGTCGAAAATGGCGAGCTACTAAGTAGCATAAAACTTAGTGTTGGCGATGCAATGTTTGAGAGCATCATTACAAAAGATTCATCAACTAGAATGGACTTAAAAGTTGGAGATATGGTAAAAATTTTCATGAAAGCGAGTGAACTCTCTATAAGTGAGATTGTTAGATGCTAGAAGCTCTAAGCACTCTTGATTTTACTCCTTTTGTTCTATCTTTTAAACTAGCTGGGCTTACAACTCTTATACTCTTTATACTCTGTCTGCCTTTTGCTTGGTGGCTCTCTCAAACCACTTCAAAATCAAAACCAATCTTTGAAGCAATTACCGCACTTCCCTTAGTTTTACCACCATCAGTTTTGGGTTTTTACATCCTTGTGATTCTCTCTCACAACTCACCAGTTGGTGGTTTTTTTAATGACTATTTTGGCATAAAGTTGGTTTTTAACTTTAGCGGACTTGTCATTGCGAGCTGTTTTTACTCACTTCCCTTTATGGTGCAACCTCTTCAAAGCGGATTTACCTCCATAAACAAAAACATGCTCGAAGCTTCATATATTGCAGGAAAGAGTAAGACTGAGACTATCCTAAGAGTCGCACTCCCAAACATGAAACCAGCTGTAATGACCGCTATCATTGTCTCTTTTGCTCACACAGTTGGAGAGTTTGGAGTGGTTTTGATGCTAGGTGGAAGTATCCCAGGAGAGACAAAGATGGCATCAGTTGCCATCTACGAGATGGTTGAGATTATGGACTATACAAATGCCCATATCTATAGTGCCATTATGCTTCTTATCAGCTTCTCAGTGCTTCTTGCTGTTTATATATTTAACCAAAAAACTAGAGCTATTGGGCAACTCAGATGATAAAAATAGAGATAAAAAAAGAGCTCTTTGGCTCAAACAAAGAGATGACGCTTGATGTAGCTCTTGAGATAAAAGAGGGCGAGTTTTTGGCTCTTAGTGGAGTTAGCGGAAGTGGAAAAACCACACTGCTAAGAATCCTTGCAGGTTTTGAAGATGCAAAAGGCGTTATCAGCGTTGATGATGAGATTTGGCTAGATGCCAAAACTACACTTGCACCGCAAAAAAGAGCTATCGGTTTTGTTTTTCAAGACTACGCACTCTTTAACAATATGAGTGTTTTACAAAATCTTCTCTATGTAAAAAAAGACGAAGCCCTAGCCTCGCATCTCTTGGCTATTACAGAGTTAGGTGAGCTAAAAAACAGACATCCAAACACGCTAAGTGGTGGACAAAAGCAGAGAGTTGCCCTTTGTCGCGCCATGATGGGCGAACCAAAACTTCTTCTTATGGATGAGCCACTTTCAGCACTTGATTCTAAGATGCGAACAAAGCTTCAAAGTGAGATATTAGCGCTACACAAGGAGTTTAAAACTACTATCATCATGGTTAGCCATGATCCGAGTGAGATTTATAGACTAGCTTCAAGAGTTGTGGTGTTAGAGCAAGGTCTTATTGTAAATGAGGGTAAGCCAAAAGATATACTCCTAAAGACTTCAGGGAGTCAAAAATTTTCATTTAGCGGAGAGCTTTTAGATATAAAAAAAGTAGATGTGATTTTTGTAGCAATTGTAGCCATCGGACAGCAACTCGTAGAAGTTGTAATCACTCAAGATGAAGCAAAAAACCTCAACATCGGTGACATTGTAGAGCTAAGCACAAAAGCTTTTACCCCAATGTTAAGCCCTGTGAAGCAATAAAAACACAGAACCGCGAACTTGTTCGGGGCTGGTGTTACTTTGAAGCTTTATAGCCTAGAGACATCGTGGAGAATGCCATTGTATTCCTAAAATTCGGAGTTCCTTATATCTTACGCTAAAGGTTGACTATATAGAGCCAGCCAAATAGTCTTGGCATCTGGCTTTGTCCATGAGACTCTATGTTTTTTGTGGGCTTTTATATTTAGATGCTCTCCTGCTTGGAGATGCACATCTTCACAATTTTCAAATGACAAAACAGCCTCGCCACAGAGAAGTATAACCCACTCATCTTCATCTTGGTCATACCACTCACCTTCTGGAGTTGTGTGACCTTGTGAGACGATTCTTTGAAGTTTAAAAGACTCTTTATTTATGATATCTTCAAAGAGTTCAGCATCTAAGTTTGTAGAAATATTTGAAAAAATATTGGATTTTTCCATCATAACTTAGCTTATTATCTCTCTTAGAGCATCTTCAAAGTAAGGGTACTTAAACTCAAATCCACTCCTTAGAAGTTTCTTAGGATAGACATCTTTTGAGTCAAGTAAGACTCTAGCACCATCTGCAAAAGTGAGTTTTAAGATAAACTCAGGAACTACAAAAAAAGTCGGTCTATTTAAAACTTCGCCCATGATTTTAGTCTGTTCATTGTTTGAGAGTGAGTGTGGGGTTGTGAAGTTTATGGCACCACTAAGCTCTGGAGTTTTGATGATAAACTCGAAAGCACGAACCAAATCATCTATATGAATCCATGAGACTATCTGCTTACCACTCCCTATTTTGCCACCAACACCCAACTTAAAAGGAGGTAGCATCTTAGCCATCGCACCACCCTCTTTTGCATAGATAACACCAAATCTAGTTTGAACATTTCTAACACCAATCTCTGATGCCCTTCTTGCTTCTGCTTCCCAATCCTTACAGATGCTAGCTAAAAAATCATCTGCTAAATCTTGTGAATCTTCATCATGCTTTAGCTCACTATCATAGATGCCAATAGCAGATGCATTTATAAAAAGCTTTGGTTTTTGTTTGCACAATCTCATAGCATCTACGAGTTTTTTAGTAGTGTTTATCCTGCTACTATAAAGCCCCTTTTTATACTCATCACTCCATCTAGCGAGAATAGTTGTTCCACTTAGATTTATCAAAACATCGCAAGCTTCTATCTGCTTTGCTATATCTTCTATCTCTGTATTATCTCGTACTTTAATGCCGATGACCTCGTTGTGTTTGGATTCAAACATCTCTTTGAGCTTTGAGCCAACAAGTCCACTGACACCACAAATCGCTATCTTTATTTTAAATGACATTTTGCTCCCCTAACTATAAATTTTTCGTGTGCCATATAGCATAAGACTTTGTCTATGCATCTAGTAACGCACTATTTCCTCTTGTAGATTCAAACTTTTTAAAGCTTTGTGTCAGTTCGTGACTTAAGCTCTTTACTTCAGCAATAGCTACTTCTACCTCTACAAGATTATTACTATTGTATTGTTTGATATAGACATCCGTTTTATCATGCAAATCTCTATGATATTTTTCAACCTCTTTAAAAGCCATACTATCTTTATAGTACTCCATTCCAACATCATAGAGCCATTCACCAAAGCGACACTTGTGATGATCTAAATTAGGGGTAACCGTAGTAATCCCTTTAAGATAGGCCAAAACACTGCTCAACCACGCCCTATGTTCTACTAAAGCATAGAGTAGTGGCAAATCATCACGGCTGATAGAGCTTGTGTTTTTCCACCTCTCATTTGAGTCGTAATGTTTTATCCACTCTTGTATATTTTCTGGAGGCATGGGACGAGCTATGATGTAGCCCTGAGCTGTTTTACATCCAAGTTTAAGTAGCATCTCACCATGTTCAACGCTCTCTACTCCCTCAGCGATAACATCACGTCTAAAAGCATTAGAGAGGCTTAGAACTCCATCTAAAATAGCCAAATCATCACTATCTTCAAGCATTCCACAAACAAAACTTTTATCTATTTTTAGCTCTTTTGCAGGAAGCCTCTTTAGATATGTAAGAGATGAGTAACCTGTTCCAAAATCATCTAGTGAAAAAGTGATGCCAATGTCAAGGCAAGCTTGCATTACCTGAGAGATGTGAACGACATCTTCTAGCGCACTAGTCTCTAGGACTTCAAGAACTAAGTCCTTTGGTTTTACAGCAGGATACTTTTTTAAAAGCTTCTCTAGCTGCTCTACAAAGTCACTCTGCTGAAGTTGCATAGCATCTACATTTACACTAGTTGGGACATCCATCCCTTTACTTTTCCACTCACTCATCTGTCTCATTGCACTATCTAAAACCCACTCTCCAATCCTAACCGACAAAATATTTCCATCTACTATTGGCAAAAACATAGCTGGAGGAAGTATTCCATGCTCTGGATGATTCCATCTGATAAGAGCCTCAGTGCCAACAACTTCACCACTTTGCATATTTACTTTTGGCTGATAGTAGAGTACAAACTCATCATTATCAAGTGCTTTTTGCACCTCATCTAAACTCTCATGATGTGTTCTTATCTTTTTATCTTTTAAGGCATCAAAAATATGGTAACGATTTTTCCCAAGTATCTTTGCTTGATACATAGCTTGGTCTGCTTGGCGAAGGAGTTGGTCTGCATCTATATCATCACCTGCGTCAAAAAAGGTCACACTCAAACTTGCAGTAACTTGCATCTCAAGCTTGTCTATTACTATCTTTTGAGAACTCGCCTCTAAAAGCCTTTTTATCATCACTATACTATCTTCATGAGACTTAAGATCTAGTAGTACTACTACAAATTCATCCCCACCCAAACGAGCTATAGTATCGCCCTCGCGAAGAGATTTTTGCATATATTTAGCTAAAAGTTCTAAAAATCTATCACCATAGTCATGTCCATAGGTATCGTTGATGGTTTTAAATCCATCGAGATCGAGATAAACAACTGCAAATGAAAATCTATGTCTATTTGATTGTTTGAGTGCTTGGTTTATTCTATCTGAGAGTAAGATACGATTTGGAAGACCTGTAAGTGCATCATAGTGCGCGATATATTCTAAGTGCTTTTCATGATGTTGTCTCTCTGTTATATCTCTTGAGATTCCTAGCACTCCCATCAGGCTTCCATCGCTATTATGTAATGGAATTTTTGTAGCTTGGACTAGCTCAGTATGCCCATCGCTTGCAAAAGTTATTGTCTCTTTATTTTTGCAAGTTTTATTTGTTTGCATCACTTTGTTATCATTCATTCTAAAAAAATCTGCAATATCTTTATCTACAAAATCATAATCACTCTTGCCAACTATCTCTTTCTCTTTTGCACCAAAATAATCTTCAAATCGCTTATTACAAGCTAAATAAATACCCTCTTTATCCTTTAGAAAAATCAGATCTGGAATATTTTGTATAAGCGTTTTAAGAAGCGCTCTCTCCCCAGAGAGCTCCTCTTGTATCTGTTTTCTATCACTGACATTTACAAGTGTTTTACTAAAGAGATCAAGAATATCTATCTCATCTTTAGTAAACTCATGCTTAGCCTTTACAGCATCAAACCCAACAAAACCTCTACATCTTCCCTTTTTCATCAAGGGAATTGTTACAAAACTTTTTATGTTTTGAGATAGTAAGATATCCCTAAACTCGCCATGTGGCATATTTAAGGTGTCTTGAACTAACTTTACTTTTCCTTGCATATGAGCCTGTGTAAGTTCAGGGGCTTTATCATTAGGAATATTTTGTAGGCGCTCTATTTGAGATAAGACTCCATCCTTGCACCACTCATAAATATTTGATGAAGTCTGCTTTTGTGCATCATACTCAAAGATATAAGATCTATCAGCGCCTACAAAAGTAGCCATACTCTCAAGCGATTTTTGTATAGCATCATCTACTTTTTCTACTGGAAGGTTAATGAAAAGTGTTGATATATTTAGAAGAAGTTGCCTATACTCTTCTTGGTATGCCACCTTTTTTTCGTAGGCTTTATGCGATTTTAACTCACGCATCAAAGAGAGTGTATTTAAAGAGAGTGTGTTATATATGGAGAGGATTATATTTATCAAAAGCCTACTTGCGCCACCGAGCTTATCTTCTGCCTGAACTTTTGCCTCTTCTATGCTAAGTCCATCCTCTAAAGCAGAAATAGTATATGCCATGTGTCGGTCTGCATCTAAGATATGAGATGCTAACCATTTGACCAAAAACCCAAGCGCCTCATCTGCTAGCTCACTAAAAGGCTTTACACCTTGCTCACTACTAAAACGCTCTACTGTGTCTATAAAATTTTGATGCACTTCTTTATGTTTTTTATTTACTGTCTCGTTTGGTAGGTATTTATCCCAAATAGCTTCTTCTGTTTTAAAGTGATAGCGTGTGTAGTCTTTAAGTTCATCGAGTACACTATTTAGACTCTCTTCATCTGACTCATAAGCTATATTTGTTGCTAACTTATTTAATATTTTTACTAATTTTTTATGTTGGTTATCTACTGTATCAAAACCAGTTTTAAAATGGTCATCCCAAGGAAAAATATCAATCGATTTCATAACATCCACTTTTTAAAATTATTGTCTAGTATCTTAACTAATCTATCTAAAAATTGCTCTTAGCTTATACATTCTTATTATAATTGAACCCTCTGATTAATTTGTAAACTAGATTCCGTGTCAAGCACTAAATGACTGGACATGCGTCATCCTGAACTTGATTCAGGATCTAATTTGAGGATTGTTCACAAGACTCAATTCTAGTAAAACTGTATCTCTTGCAGTCTGCTCAAACTTCTTGCATCCACTCTCAAATGCAGCGCCTTCGCCAATGATAACACACTTATGTTTTGCTCTTGTTATAGCTGTATATATAAGCTTTGTGTTGTGCATAATAAAGTGTGAAAATGTCATTGGAATAACAACTATATCATACTCCATCCCTTGTACTTTATGGATGGTTAGAGCGTATGAGAGCATCAAGTATGGCTTTACCTCTTCATACTCATAAACCACGACAATATCCTCATTTGGATAAAAAACGAACAACTGTTCATCAGCCTCTTCTATTTTAAAAAGTAGCCCACTCATACCGTTAAATATGCGTCTTTGACTTGAGTCTTCCCCCGCTTTAAAACCATCACCACTCCATGAAGTCATGTTTTCATTTTTGGTATGAACTACCTTATCCATAAGTCTAAACTCAACTCCACCCTTTTTAAAACACTTTTTTGGATTTGGGTTAAAGTACTCTTGTAAAACCTTGTTAAGATTGTTAGCTCCTAGAGTTCCACCCTTCATAGGAGTTATAACTTGAAAGTAGTTTAGGTACTCTTTTATCTGCTTGTTATTTAGCCTATATCTCGCTTTTTGCAGCGATTCTATTACTTTGTGAACTATCTCTGTGATGATAGCTTCGGAGTTAGTCTCTCTTAGTTCTTGAAGTTCAGTTTGTGAGAGCTGGCTTCTTAGAGAGTAGTAGTTCTCTATACTAATCTCTAAAAATTCAAAATCCTCATATTTTTCTCTATAAGCAGGAACTACACCTTTTCTAATGTCATTTGCGATAAACCTGATGGCTTGCTCTTCACTCTGTCTATAGATCTTTGTAAGTTTGACAATTGGAGCTAACCCCAAAGTCAATACATCGCTCAAAACATTTCCAGCACCTATTGGAGGGAGTTGAGCATCATCTCCTACAACAACTACTATCGCATCTTTGCGCACTTTATGCATAAGCCTTGCAAAGAGTGAAGAGTTTATCATAGATGCTTCATCTATAAGCACCACTCCAAAAGGAAAATAATCCGCACTCTCATACTTCACTAAAAGTGACTGTATAGTTGCACTCTCAAAGCCCGTTGTATCGGCAATCCTTTGAGATGCGATGCCACTTAGGGCACAAGTCATTATCTCTTTAGCGTCGTATCTTGTGTTTAAAAGTTCTAGGATTATTTTTGAAGTTGTACTCTTTCCTGTTCCTGCATATCCGACTAAAAAGAGTATAGATGCACCCTCATTTATCTTTGCAACTGCCTCTTTTTGCTCATCCCCAAGCTTTAACTCTTTTGATTCTAAAAACTCATCTAAGTTCTTTACAAAACCACCACTATCTTTTTTCGCTCTCGTAGTTATAGTCTCATGCAGAAACTTCTCAGCATCATAGAGCCTCGATGGAGAGACTCTGTTGTTCTTCATTATCACGATGCTACTCTCTGCAACCCTCTCAACTAAGGCTGCTTCATAGAGATGGTTTTTATGGCAAAATCCTAAAAGCTCATCAAGCCCACTAAAGAGTATCTCTTTTGAGATGCAGCTATTTCCTTGCTGCTCGCAATAGTTCATAAGTGTATAGTCCATAGCCGAACTTATGCGGTTTTCATCTTCTTCTTTTACTCCCATCTTTAGAGCTAACTCATCCGCTCTTTTAAAGCCTATGGAGTTTATGGAAGTTAAGATGTAAGGATTGTTTTTTATCTTAGTACAAGGCTCATCAACATCCCTCATAGCCGTAGCGATTGTAGTTAGGAGTGCTTGAGAGACATCAAATGGGCTTAAAAATTCTCCAAGACGACGCATAGAACGAAACTTTTTCCATGAAGTCTGAATCTTTTTAAGCCTCTTCTCTTTGATGCCTTTAAACTCTAAAAGTCTCTCGATATCGTTATCTAAAATCTCTACAAGCCCATCACTTGTGAAGTGCTCGATTAGTTCGGCTGAGAGTTTTTTAGTAAAGCCTTTTACAATTTTGTTTAAAAAGAAAAAGAGATGATTTTGGTTAACCTTAATGGAGTCAAATTTGAAAGTTTTACCATGTTTCGCATGTTCACTCCACTCCCCACTTAGCGTGATTGCTGAGTCTTTTATATGGGAGACTTCACTCTCTAAGTAGGTCCCACTAATCTTTTCACCGCTCTTAAGTGTAGCTATAAAAAAACCATCATCTTCAAAAAGTATTCGGTCAATCTGCCCTATAAGAGTCTCGCTCAACTACTTCGTCTCCAAAGCTTTAATAACGCAAGCCTTTAGAGAAGTTTTATCTGCAATGATAGGTTTTATATACTCTGGAAAGTACTTTGCAGTAGTGCGTCCAATTGAGATGGCTTTGTAAGATTCATGCCACGAGAAAGCTTGGAGAAAGTACTTTATAGTAGAGGGTGAAGAAAATATTATCTTAGAGTTTTTTGGTAGCGTCTTTTTCTCTTTTGGCTCTTTAAAGTAGTTCTCATAAACAACAATATCATCACATTTGATGCCATTATCTTGGAGTATTTCTAACATGTTTGAGACTATCTCTTTTGCTCTAAGATACAAAACCCTTTTGCCTTTTAACTCACAACCAAGTAACTCATAAGCAAATTCATCGCCATGTCTTGTTTTTCCTGCGAATTTTAGATGCCCACCCATATCTCTGACAAGTTTTGCAGTTTGCTCTGAGATGGCGTAAGATGGAACTTTTCTCCACTCTTTATTCATACTATCTATAGCTAAAACAGCATTCTTTGAGCTAAAGATAATAGCATCGTACTTATGAAACTCTACTCTTTGTTTTATATACTTTATCTCAAAAAGTGGAATGTTTTTAGCAAACTTTATCTTCATATCATTTAGTAAGTAGATGTTTTGCTTTTTATAATCTATATATGTTAGAAGTTTTTTAAATTTATCTTTTAGTGAAAATTTCTGTTTTGAAAACTCAATGGATTTATCTTTTAGGACCCTAAATTTTATGTTTTGTTTAGATAGATGGTAAGTTATTTTAAAAAATTCTAGTTCTATAAATCTGTTTGAGTAGTTAGTATCAAAATATAGTCTCTTCGTCTTCTTGTCATACTCATAATATATCAGGTCAAGTGGGTTGATTATTTTTTCTATATGCAAAACTTACTCCTAAACAAAATGTTATATTATAACAGTTTTAAGGGTAACCAATTAAAAACTAAATTTTTTTACCCTATTTTATAACTTACTATAAAACTAACTCTTTACCCTCTGCATTCTCTCATCTTCTTGAGCTTTATAAAGCTCTGCACAAGCTTTTGAGAGTTCTCTTATCTTTAGTATATAGTTTTGTCTTTCAGTTTGTGAGATGGCTTTTCTTGCATCTAGGATATTAAAAGTGTTAGATGCCATCATGCATAGGTCATAAGCAGGAAGTGGAAGCTGGGCTTCTATTGCTCTTTGACACTCCTTACTCTTTGCAGCAAAGTCAGCAAAGAGCATCTCAACATCTGCTACTTCAAAGTTGTACTTTGAAAACTCTATCTCGCTCTCTTTATGAACATCTCTGTAGTAGGTTTTTCCGTGTTCGTTCTCACCCCAAACGATGTCAAAAACATTATCAACACCTTGAAGATACATAGCGAGTCTCTCTGTTCCATAAGTAAGCTCAACTGCAACAGGATTGCACTCTATTCCGCCGACTTGTTGAAAGTAAGTAAACTGCGTCACTTCCATCCCATTTAGCCAAACTTCCCAACCAAGCCCCCAAGCTCCAAGAGTTGGAGACTCCCAGTTATCTTCTACAAAACGAATATCATGATTTTTCACATCAAGACCAAGGTACTCTAATGATTTGAGATAAAGCTCTTGAATATTATCAGGAGATGGTTTGATAAGTGCTTGAAACTGATAGTAAGAACCAAGTCTATTAGGATTTTCTCCATATCTTCCATCAGTTGGACGACGAGATGGCGCTACATAAGCAACAGACCAAGGCTGTGAGTCAAGTGAGCGTAAAAAAGTAGCAGGATGAAATGTTCCAGCTCCTGCTGGGATGTCGTAAGGTTGAACAATATTACAGCCCTGTTTCATCCAAAATTCTTGAAGTTTTAGTAGCATCTCGCTAAAAGTTATCATATTTATTTGCCTTAATTTTATTTTTATTACCATATTTTCTCGTTCCACCTCTCCTGAGGTGGAATGCCTACGAAGTAGCTATATATATGCGTCACACCTCGGGAGAGGTGTGACGAGGTTTTAGTCTTACAAACTTATTTCATAAATTTTTGCAATTATATCATTTTACAGATTATATCGCCCACTTTTTTACTCAAAGAAGATGCTACAACTTCACACTTTACTTTTAGCAAAAAGCAGAGATTAGTTTTATGAGTATCACTTAGACACTCATAATTTCCCATGCCTTTAGTTATAACTAAGTCAGTACTATCAAAAAGTTCTTTTGAGTAAGTGTTTGCACGGTTATAAGTAAATCCAGGAGTATTAACACCGCTATCTACCAAAGAGCAGAGCTTATCAAACCCTGCCTCTCTTGCCTCTTTCATAGTTACATCGTTTATGATTGGCTTTCCTCTAACCATATATGAGTAAGTAGCATCTGGGTAGAGTTCTTTGAGTGTTTTTACAAAGATATAGTCAAATGTATGCTCGCCAACATTATCACCTATAACTAACACACTCTTTGCATCTTGGAGCTTTTTTCTAAGCAGTTCAAAATCATCATAAGCAAAATCTGTTTCAAAGATTTTAGATAGCTCCTCTTCTAAGTCAAACTCCACAACTGCCGCCAAATCTATAACATTTCCAGCTACTGCTATTTTTGTTGCAGTTAAAAGTTTATCAGAAGAGTTTAGAAGTTTTTCCTCTAAAAGTGGAACAAAGGAGAGTGCTTTTTGTGTTGAGGCTGCTTTTACATCTCTATACAAGTCAGTTTTGTTAGCCATCTGTGACATTTTTTCATAAACATCAGCGGCTATCTCTGGGGGATTTTTCACATATGAGAACTCTTTGCTCATCTCTTTAACACTTGAAGTTATCTGCTCTCTCAACTCTTGCGAGGCATCTATTGCATCACAAACTCTATAACTTTGATTGACTATGCAGTCAACACAAGCTTCATCTATTGTCATATTTTGTTAACCTTATATTCTTTTCAAAAAAATCTTTTTGTAGCATCCGAGCATACTAACAAATATCATAATCTTTGTTCATGGAGTTGCAGGGACTTTTAGGAATGCTAACCAATATGGTACTTTTTGCTATGTATCCATACCGTTATCATGAGCTTTTGCTTATTATAGGCTATTAAGAAGTGTGGTCATCTATAGCTCTGTTCCACATAAGCTTATACTTTCTTCTCATAAATTCTACTTCTTGTTGAGATAGTTTTAACTGCTCTTGAAGTGTGTGGATGGTCTTTCTATCTTCATCATAAAGCTCTTGAAGTGAACCTAGAGCCTCTCGTAAAAATGTGTTTTCAGCTCTTATGGCAAGAAGTGTTTCATCCTTTGCATCTAGAACTTTTTCATGGAGATTTATGATAGTACCTATGGTTTTTTCTACAAACTCAGGCTGGACTAGCATCTCTTTTGTGTTTCGAGCAGAGAGTTCTTTTAGTTGAGCTGGAACCACGCTTTGTGAACCCTTAGATGGATCTATCATTCTAATGCCGTTTTTGACTTCCACCGTTAGCTTTCCACGTGCACACAAATCATCAATAGCATCCATATCTAGGCCTGTGAGTTCCATATACTCTTCATCGCTCATCCACTTCATCACTTCTTTCCTTTAATTTATTGCATAAATTTAAGGGCGCTCCTATTGTTTGTCACGAGAAAGGAACAAGTCCCTTTCTCTACGCTAACGCTAGGTTTCCCTCAGCGGGAAGCCCTCGGCACTTGTGCCTTTTCCCCATTTAATTGTCACGCAAAACGAACACTCTCGTTCCATCCTCTCCTGAGGTGCAATGCATACGGGAGCAATCCCATAGATGCACCTTAACTACCTACACTTTTATTAATGTCTCTATCTCTAGTGAGTCTATCTCGACTTTTTTAGCTTTAGAGATTCTGTCCTCTTGTAATTTTACAGCTAGCTCTTCATTGTCAAGTGCTAAGATTTGCATAGCAAGATATGCGGAGTTTATCGCTCCAGCTTTACCTATTGCCACAGTAGCAACTGGCATTCCAGCTGGCATCTGTACAGTTGAGAGAAGTGCATCTATGCCGCTAAGAGCTGATGCGGACATTGGCACACCAATGATAGGTTTAACAGTTTTTGAAGAGAGTACACCAGCTAAGTGTGCAGCCATTCCAGCTGCTGCAATAAAAACTTTTGCACCTTTTTTCTCTGCTTCTACAATATAGTTTG
>Ga0265293_10002977_pt1 | contig 32530 bp, 30 predicted proteins | sample Munlanlewell138R_FD_192505 | JGI IMG/M metagenome (GOLD analysis project Ga0265293, IMG submission 192505) | Leachate microbial communities from a municipal landfill in Southern Ontario, Canada - Leachate well 138R | ecosystem: Engineered > Solid waste > Landfill > Unclassified | place: Canada... | reverse complement strand
TACCCTTACTTTTACCGGGTTTGGAGGTCAGGTTTGGGTTCATAATCTGTTTGAATCACTTCCGGGGGGGCAGTTTGGCTTTTTGGTTGTTGTCAGTCTTGCCGTTTTCTTCCTGGCATTTTTCCTGGACTTCTTCGAGCTGGCCTTCATTGTAGTGCCGTTGCTGGGCCCTGTGGCTGAAAGCATGGGCATTGATTTGATCTGGTTCGGGGTTCTGCTGGCAGTGAATATGCAAACGTCGTTTATTCATCCGCCATTTGGGTTTGCTCTCTTTTACCTGCGTTCAGTGGCTGCCAAGGACGACTATATAGACAAGGTAACTGGCAAGCTTATTCCCAAAGTAACAACCGGTGATATATACAAGGGCTCAATCGCCTTTATCGTTATTCAGTTAATGATGGTGGCCTTGGTCATGTACTGGCCAGATGTGGTTATGCACTACAAAGGGCAGGGGTCTGGGGTTGATCCAAGCACTATCATTATTGATAGTGGTGCCGGCTCTTATGGTTCTGACCCTTACGGTACGCCAAGTCCATATGGCGGGGATGGTTTTTCTAATCCTGCCGATGCTTTCCAATAAGCCTGGAAAGCACATGAGAACACGGGTAAAAATCTGCGGCCTGCGCAGCAAAGAAGATATTCACATGGTGGCCGATGCAGGAGCTGACGCCATTGGTCTGGTTGTCTATGCGGGTAGCAAGCGTGCTGTAACCATCCAGCAGGCAGCCCGGTTGCGGAGTGAAATTCCTGTTTTTATTTCTGCCGTGGTGCTGGTGGTCAATGCCAGCCAGGTAGAAATAGAACAAATCATCAATGACGTAAAGCCTTCATTATTGCAGTTTCATGGTGATGAATCAGCAGAATTTTGTGAGCAGTTCCAGTTTCCCTATATCCGGGCACTAAGGGTTGGCGGTGGCACATTGCTTTCGCCAGACGCTGTTGCCCAAGAGGTGCAAAAATACCCCAATGCCAGCGGGTTTTTGTTTGATGCTTACAGTGCGGGGTACGGTGGCTCGGGACTGACCTTTAATTTGTCTTTGCTGGATAAAGCGCGTGAAATACTGCCAGCCAGAAAAATCATCATTGCCGGTGGCCTGAATGCCAGTAATGTGCAGCAACTTATCAGGGATGTAAAACCCTATGCCATTGATTTGAGCAGTGGGGTGGAGTCTGCTCCGGGTGTGAAATCGATGGAAAAAACCCGTACCTTCATGCAGCAAGTGGCAAACGCCTGAGTCGTTGAAAGTAAACCCAGGCGTGCACAGGCAGATGGATACTCGATTAAGCCATGGTTAGTGCCTCAATTTCCTCTTGCAGTATTAGCCATTCCTCTTCCAGGTCATTATGACGCTTGCTGAGTTCACCATGCTCGTTAAGCACCTTAACACGCTCGTCACGTCGATCATCTGAATAGAAGCTTTCATTGGCAATTAACAGGTCAATTTCCTTAAGGCGCTTTTGGCTTTTGTCCAGCTCCGCTTCCAGCTTCTTCAATCTTGACTCAAGTGGTTTGCGCAAGGCCGAAACGCGCTGGCGTTCTTCAGCTTCTTGGCGTTTTTGTGCCTTGCGATCAATGCCTTCTTTGCCGCTGTTTTCAGCCGCTTCCTGGCGGGCTTCACTGCGTTGCGCCTGGTTGCGCTGGTTTAGCCATTCGCGGTAATCTTCCAGGTCACCGTCAAACTCCTGAACCTTGCCATCAGCAACAATCCAGAAACTGTCCACGGTAGTGCGCAACAGGTGCCGGTCGTGGGAAACCATGAGCATGCTGCCATTAAATTCAGCCAGTGCGGTTGCCAAGGCTTCACGGGTATCAACATCAAGGTGGTTGCTGGGTTCGTCAAGCAATAGCAGATTGGGCTTTTGCCAAACAATTAATGACAGGGCCAAACGGGCTTTTTCACCGCCAGAAAATGGGGCTACTTTTGAATTGACACTGTCTCCACCAAAACCAAAACCGCCAAGATAGTTGCGCAGCTCCTGCTCACGAGTGTCGGGAGCAATCCGGGCAAGATGTTGTAAGGGAGTGGCGTCCAGATCCAGCATGTCCAGTTGTTGCTGGGCAAAATAACCAATTTCCATCCCTTTGGAAGGCTTGTATTGTCCGGCAAGTGGGGATAATTCACCGGCAATGGTTTTGATAAGCGTACTTTTACCTGCGCCGTTAACACCCAGAACACCAATGCGGGCACCGCCACGAACCATGAGCGTGACATCGGAAAGAATTGTTTTTGATTCCCCCTGTTCATTGATATAACCGGTAGATACTTTATCAAGCACCAAAAGCGGGTCTGGCATATTGGCCGGAGAAGGAATGTGAATGCTGATGCCCGATTCCATTTGCAACGGTGCCAGTTTTTCCATGCGAGCCAACGCCTTGACGCGGCTTTGTGCCTGTTTGGCTTTGCTTGCCTTGGCCTTGAAGCGATCAATAAAGCCTTGAAGGCGAGCGCTTTCCCGTGACTGGCGGTCGATGGCGATTTGAGCCTGCTTCAGGCGTTCGGCACGCTGTGTCAGGAAGTCTTCATAGCCGCCTTTGTAACGAACCAGCTTGCATTGGTCAAAATGCAAGATCACTTTGGCAACGGCATCCAGAAATTCGGTATCGTGCGAAATCAGGATGACCGTGCCCTGGTAAGCTGCCAGCCATTTTTCAAGCCACAGCATGGCATCAAGGTCAAGGTGGTTGGTGGGTTCATCAAGCAGTAGCAATTCGGAAGGAGCCATTAATGCGCGTGCCAAGGCAAGACGCATCTGCCACCCGCCTGAAAAGCTGTTGACCGGATTCATCCATTGGTCTGGTTTAAAACCCAGTCCTGCCAGCAATTGTTCGGCACGTGAGGGGGCGCTCCAGGCATCGGCTTCTATCAGGGCTGATTCCAGTTCGGCAATTCTTGTGCCGTCGTGCTCATCAAGTTGTGCGCGTTCAGCCTGCAAGGCCCGAAGATGAATGTCGCCGTCAATGACAAATTCCCTGGCTGGCTGGTTGCTAGAGACCACTTCCTGCCGGACACTGGCGATTCGCCAGGTATCTGGCATCGTTAATGAGCCGGCATCCTGATCCAGTTCGCCCTGTAAAAGGGCAAACAGGGTGGATTTTCCGGCTCCGTTTTTACCGACGATACCCACCCGTTCTCCTGGGTGTATGACAAATTCGGCGTTATCCAATAATACTTTTGTGCCTCGTCTTAGCGTGAGGCCGGTAGAACGAATCAAAATAAATCCAGATAAAAAGAAGTTTCTTATTCCAGGCTCAGCAACTGGGTCCGGTTCAACAACAAAATGCTGTGTGAGGTGGTTTCTGTTTCAAGAAAAACAGGATCCAGGGTGGGAAAGGCATTAATGAAATTTTCATATTCATGGCCAATTTCCAACACGATGAAACCATCATCTTTAAGATGGCTGGGAGATAGTTTCAAAATGCGACGGATAATTTCCATGCCATCTTCTCCACCATCCAGGGCCAGTTCCGGCTCGTTCTGGTATTCAATTGGCAAGGCCTTCATGGAGGTGCTGTTTACATAGGGCGGGTTGCAAATAATAAAATCATATTGTTTATGGCCCAGCGCCTCAAAGAGGTCGCTTTGTATCACATTGACCTGATGTTCAAGGCCATACATGGCCACATTCACGTTTGCCAGACGGATCGCGTAATCGGAAATATCAACCGCATCAACGATTGCATTCGGAAAAGCCAATACCGCTAATATGGCCAGGCATCCGGAGCCGGTGCACATATCCAGGATATCAGCGGTGTTTTCAGGGTCAACCACCCAAGGGTTCAATTGCTCTGAAAGCAATTCTGAAATGGGTGAACGTGGAACGATTACACGTTTATCGGCAATGAACTTATGTCCTTGCAGCCATGCTTCACCAATTAAATAGGCCAGGGGTATCCGTTTCTTGACGCGTTGGTCTATTAGCTTGATACAGCGTTTTTTTTCTTCCTCAAGTAAACGGGCATCCAGGAACGGGTCTAGCGTATCAAGCGGCAGGTTCAGGGTATGCAAAACAAGGTAAACCGCCTCATCCCATGCGCTGTCGGAGCCATGGCCAAAAGACAGCTTGGCTTGGTTGAATTGGGACACCGCAAAGCGGATCATGTCCCGGACTGTTTTGAGTTCGTTATGAGTTTTTGTCATGAAAGGCAGTTAAATGCAAAATAAATGATTAAAGCAGAAGATGTTCTAGTGTACGACGGTAAATGTTTTTCAGGGGTTCTAGCGTGTTGATGGCTATGTTTTCATTGACTTGGTGAATACTGGTATTGATTGGGCCGAATTCAATGACTTGTGGGCAAATTTTGGCAATAAAACGTCCATCTGATGTGCCACCAGTGGTGGACAATTCGGTATTGATGCCGGTTTCGTCCAGAATGGCTTTGGCAAGGGCGTTGCTTAATTCTGCCCGTGGCGTCAGGAAGGGTTCACCACTAAGTGTCCAGGTCAGGCTATATTCTAACCCATGCCTTGTTAATATTGTGTTAACCCGGTTTTTAAGTTGCTCGGCGGTGCTGGCGGTAGAGAAGCGGAAGTTGAATAAAATGCTGGCCTCGCCAGGCACGACATTGCTGGCCCCGGTGCCGGCATGAAAATTGGAAATCTGGAATGTGGTGGGTGGAAAGTATTCATTGCCTTGATCCCATTCGGTGCGAGCCAGTTCTTCAATGGCGGCTGCGCATAGGTGGATCGGGTTGCGGGCCAGGTGGGGGTAGGCAACATGGCCCTGTTTTCCCTTGATGATCAACTCTCCATTCAGGGAGCCCCGTCGCCCGTTCTTAACCACATCACCCAGTTTTTTGTCTGAAGTAGGTTCACCCACAATGCAATAGTCAAGGTTTTCGTTTCGGGCCTTTAAGGCATCGCAAACCTTGACAGTACCATTAACAGAAGGGCCCTCTTCATCGGCGGTAATCAGCATGGCAATAGAGCCTTTGTGGTGGGGGTTGGCCAACACAAACTCTTTGGCGGCAATCACAAAAGCGGCAATGGAGCTTTTCATGTCGGCAGCCCCGCGTCCGAATAAAACGCCGTTTTTTTCTGTTGGGGTAAAAGGATCGGTGTCCCATTTTTCAAGTGGCCCAGTCGGGACGACGTCAGTATGCCCGGCAAAAACAAGTACCGGAGAAGCCGTGCCTTTCCTGAGCCAGAGATTGTCGACGTCTTCAAAGCGCATTTTTTCTGCGCAAAACCCCAAAGGGGCCAGATAGGTGGCGATTAAATCCTGGCAATCCAGGTCTTGCGGGGTTACCGAAGCGCGGCTGATCAGATCTTTAGCCAGGTCAAGCACAGCTGTTTTCATGTTAATCAGGCCCTTAGTAAGTCGTTGATGCTGGTTTTGGAGCGGGTTTTTGCGTCAACCCGTTTTACGATGACTGCGCAGGCAAGGCTGTGTGAGCCATCGGCGGCAGGCAAGGAGCCTGGCACGACTACAGAGCCGGAGGGGATGCGGCCATAGGTGATTTCACCCGTGTCGCGGTGATAGATTTTGGTGCTTTGGGAAAGAAACACACCCATGGCCAAAACCGAATTTTCTTCCACAATGACACCCTCAACCACTTCCGAGCGGGCGCCAATAAAACAGTTGTCTTCAATAATGGTGGGGTTGGCCTGTAAAGGCTCCAGCACACCACCTATGCCAACACCGCCGCTAAGGTGAACGTTTTTGCCAATCTGGGCGCAGGAGCCAACGGTTGCCCAGGTGTCTACCATGGTGCCTTCATCAACATAAGCGCCAATATTCACATATGATGGCATGAGAACCACATTTTTTCCGATAAATGCCCCACGTCTGGCTACGGCCGGCGGTACGACCCGAAAGCCGCCGTTGATAAAATCCGTGGCAGTATGGTCTTGAAACTTTAGCGCTACTTTGTCATAAAACTGCATGGGTGCGTGATTCATGATTTCATTGTCCTGAATCCGGAAAGACAATAAAACGGTTTTCTTCAACCATTGGTTGACGACCCATTGTGTCTGTTTTTTTTCTGCAACGCGAAGACTGCCGTTATCCAGGCCGGCCAAGGCTGTTTCTATGGCGTCTCGCACTTCAGCGCTGACATTTGATGATGACAGCTCGTTACGGTTTTCCCATGCTTGTTCAATTGTGTTTTGCAATGCGCAGTTCATGATATTTTTCCCGATAGGGAGGTTGTGTTGGAAAAGGGTGTCGAGTAAATAGGTTTACATGTTGATGAGGCATGAGTTCAACGGTTGTTTTTAATGAAGCGGGCCATCCGTTGCGCACCTTCAAGGCATTGCTCAAGGGGAGCAACCAGGGCAATGCGAATGCGGTTTCTGCCCGGATTAATGCCATGGGCATCACGTGCCAGATAGCTGCCTGGTAAAACAGTAACATGCTCTTGTTCATATAAGCGCAGTGTGAATTCTTCATCAGTCATGGGGGTGCGGGCCCAAAGGTAAAAAGAAGCATCGGGCATTTTTACATCCAGGACTTCGGCCAGAATGGGGTAAACCGCTTCAAATTTGGCTTTATACAGGGCGCGGTTCTGTGCTACATGTGACTCATCATTCCAGGCGGCAATACTGGCGGCACTGAATACCGGGCTCATGGCGCAGCCGTGATAGGTCCTGTATAACAGGAATTTTTCCAGCAGGCGGGCATCGCCGGCTACGAAGCCCGAACGCATGCCCGGAACATTAGATCGTTTGGACAGGCTGGAAAAACATACCAGATTAGAATATTGCGTTCGTCCCAACAGTTGGGCTGCCTGCAGACCACCTATTGGCCTGTCGTCATCAGAGAAATAAATTTCTGAATAGCATTCGTCAGAAGCGATGATAAAACCATATCGCTCAGACAGTGCAAACAGGGTCTTCCAGTCTTCAAGTGGCATGACATTGCCCGCTGGGTTACCTGGGGAGCACACAAATACCAGTTTGGTTTTTTCCCAGACATCCGCCGTTACGCTAGACCAGTTGCTGCCGAAATTTTTTGCGGGGTCTGCATTCAGGTAGTAAGGAGTGGCTCCCGCGAGCAGGGTTGCCCCTTCGTATATTTGGTAAAACGGGTTTGGGCAAATAACCAGACTGTTCAGATCGCCGTTAATCATGGCCTGAACAAATGAAAAAAGCGCTTCACGCGAACCGGTACAGGGCAGGACCTGGGTGTCGATATCGGGCGCCGGAATCTCATAACGACGGGCAATCCAGTTGGCAATGGCCTGGCGTAAAGCGGGATCCCCCTTGGTGGGAGGATATGAAGACAGGCCGGAAAGATTGTTTTTAATGGCTTCTTCCACCAGTTTTGGCGTGGCGTGCTTGGGTTCGCCAATGGATAGGTTGATGTGATGGTTGTGTGGAAGAGGGGTGACATTGGCAAGCAATGTTCTAAGTTTTGTGAAAGGGTAGGGCTGTAGTAAATCTAGTCTGGCATTCATGTGATTGAAATGTCCGTTTGGGTTGCAAGGTCTTGTTTTTTATTATGCAGGACAAATCATTTTATCATTGAATTTGCTTTGATTTTGATTGAAAAAATGTATATGGCCTCAAAAATGGGCAATCAAAAAAAGCTAACTAATGGGAGACTGTGTAGTGACGAGTGCACTGAGAGGGAGAGATGTTTATTGTTTTTTTATGATTTCTTGTGGTGCGAGCGGAGAGACTCGAACTCTCACACCTTTCGGCGCTGGAACCTAAATCCAGTGCGTCTACCAATTCCGCCACGCTCGCAACAAAGAAGAAGTAATATAGCCTATTTTCCCTATTCTTTGCAAGATAAAATAATAATAATGTTGTAAATTTATGGTTTTTAGTAATTTTGTGTGGTGAAAACACAATAAGACAGGTTGATTTTTAATGGTTGATGAGCAATCCTGATTGCTTGGCCTACTTATTGTTTTTTTTGCAAAATGATTGAATTCTCACGAATTCATTACATTTAATCAAGGTTTTATAAGTGAAATAATGGGGAAATGTATAGAAAGATTGCTGTGGTGTGACAACACAAATGGTGGGTGGATGTGCTTATTTTGTGTAAAACAGAGATTGTTTCAATATTAAATCTTATGCCTTCAGGTAAAAAGCATAAGATTTAAAAAAACAGATGTGGGTTTTTCGGTATGCGGTTACAGGTTCGTGTCGTTTGTTTTTTGCAAATCCTTACTCACATTTTTTTCTTCAAGAAAATCTAAATATCGTTGGTATTCAGACTGGCTTAGCCAGCTCAGGTTATTCTTGGCCCATTCTTCTGTTTCTGGTTCTTGTTGTGTTTCATTATTTTGAATTGCATATTCTTCATCCAGTTCCTGGCTGTTTAGAGTAGGCATCATAGGTGGTTTTCCGGTTTAGATAAGTTTTATTGGTTTTTTAATAAATAACAATGCATGGCCAATATTCAGAGCTGCACTGTCATCGGCGTCATTATGAACTTTTTTCATAAAAAAGCATGTTAATAAATATCAAATGTTTTCAAAAGTTGATATTTATTATGAAATTTTAAAAAAGCTTTTGTTGAATAAATAAGCGCAACAGAATAACATATCCTTAGTCCCCTATAGCCCCAAGGAGAAATGCAATGAGTGATCATGTATATAAACAAATTGAATTGACCGGATCATCTAAAACAACTATTGAAGATGCCGTGAACAATGCACTGGCAAAAGCCCATGAAACAATCAGGAATATTCAGTGGTTTACCGTTACGGAAACACGTGGGCATGTAGTGGAAGGCAAGGTTGCCTATTGGCAGGTGTCCCTCAAAGTGGGTTTCACGCTAGAGTAATGAAAGACGGCAATTCCGTTAAAGTGGCTATGTATTATTGTTATCTTGCTTGAACAGGTTAGCGTCCAAGAACCAGGTCTGGTGCAATACCAGATCTGGTTTTTTTCTGGCCATCAACTTTTCAAGAATGCAAACATAATTGAACTGGATGGTTTTTAATTCACTTTTTGCCTGAGTGCATTGTTAAGCTGATCGATAACTTCAGCCCAGTCGGCATCTTCAATTTTCTCTTCCCTAAGCAGGGCTGCCTGTGCTTCGTTCCAGAATGCGGCATCCTCAAGCAGAATATCAGGTGGTAGTGGAGAATGTTGAACGAGAAAATTGCGGATGCCTGCTTCATCGGACGGCAAGCCAAGTTGGGCAAATAACTCTGAAAAACGGTGGTATGACTTTTCCATGCTGATCCTTTATGAAGTTTGTCCTTCAATGATCTTTTTAATACCTTTTATCAGGTTTGGCAATACCGGATAATAATCAATGCAATTTTAAGACGCTTTAAGATTTAACGGCAATTCTCTTGGTCTCGTAAAATTTCAATCCAACCAGGGCAATGGCCAGTGCCGCAATAATGCCTGGTATGGCAAAAGCCATGAAGTTTTGGTAATGGGGCAGGCTAAGCTGCATTAATATACCACCCAGCATCGGTCCTACAATGGCGCCAATTCTTCCCACACCCGAAGCCCAACCCAGGCCGGTGGAACGGATATGCATGGGATAATATTGTGCAACATAGGTATAAAGCAGGATTTGTGAGCCAATAGTGGCTGCGCCGGCAATCGTTACTAAAAAGTACAGGAAGTAGGTATTGCTGCGGAAGCCAAGTAGGGTAATGGCAATGGCTCCCAAAATGAAGAAGATGACCAGTACGCTCTTCAGGTTGAATTTATCGGACATGTGCCCGCCCAGAATGGCACCTGCCATGCCGCCAATGTTCATCGCAAACAGGAACATCAAACCCGACTTCAAAGGGTAGCCGGCCGTTTGCATTAATTTAGGCAACCACGAGCCAAGGGCATACACCATAAGCAGGCACATGAAAAAGCTGACCCAGAACGCAACAGTACTAATGGCCCGTTTTTCACTGAACAAGTCCAGAATGGGTATTTTCGTGGCAACCATTTCCTGCCTGACCAGTTCGTACTGATTGATTACAACGATTTTCGGATCGATCTTGGCCAGAATGGTTTTAACCTGGGCATCTTTATTGTCCCTTAGCAGGAAACCTAACGATTCGGGTAGGAATTTCATGATCAGTGGTAGCAGAACCAGTGGAATGCAACCCAGATAAAACATGATTTCCCAGCCCCAGGTTGGTACAATCCAGATTCCCAAACCAGCCGATAACATGCCTCCAACCGCATAACCGCTAAACATGAGGGCAACCAGTGTGCTGCGGATTTTTTTGGGGGCATATTCGGAAATAAGCGCAACCACATTGGGCATGACGCCTCCAATCCCCAGGCCCGCGATGAATCGCATCACGGCAAATTGAGCAGGTGTCTGGGCAAAGCCGCAAAGAAATGTAAACAGGCTGAATAAGACAATACAGAGCAAGATCATTTTCTTGCGCCCGAATTTATCAGATGCCGTGCCTAATGTCATGGCGCCTACCATCATGCCAAATAGGGCAACACTGCCCAGGGAGCCTGCCTCGATGGGTGATAGCTGCCATTGATCCATCAGGATCGGTAGAACCACACCGTAAATAACCAGGTCATAACCGTCAAATATAATGATCAGGGTGCACCAGAATAATACATTCCAGTGAAATGACCTGAATTTTGCCTCGTCAATGACATGGTTTATGTCAATTTTCCTCATTGTCTTCCTCCTTGTTGATATAACTGCAAAATTTTTATTTGATTGAGTTTTTTTATTTAATTAAAAAGTGTTTCAGGGATTGAAGATCACCTTTTTTCATGATGATTTTTTTTGGGTAAGGGTGTATTGCGGCTCATGATGAAAAATGCCAGCAGTCCGATAACAATTCCCCAGAAGGCTGAGCCCAGGCCCCACATGGACATGCCTGAAGCGGTGGCCAGAAAGGTAATCAGTGAGGCTTCCCTGTGTTTTGTGTCTTCAATAACGATGGTCAGGTTGGCTGTAATGGCGCCAATCAAGGCCAGTCCGGCCAGAATGGTGATGAGTTCCTTGGGCAAGGCGGTGAATAGCATCACAATGGTGCCTGCGAAAAGACCTCCGATAAGATAGAAAAGCCCGTTTGAAATGCCGGCGACATACCTTTTTTTCTGGTCTTCATGGGCATCCTTGCCGGTGCATATGGCTGCCGTAATGGCAGCAAGGACAATGGTGATGCCACCTGTAAAGGCAACCAGCACAGAGGCCAGCGCGGTTATGACAATGATGGCTTTTGCCGGTACCCGGTATCCCGCCAGATTAAGGATAGTCATGCCTGGCAGGAACTGGCCGGTCAGACTGACCAGGGTAAGAGGGATGGTAAAACTCAGGAATGTGGCGAAATCAAAATCGGGCGCAATCAATATTGGCATGGCCAGTTTTGGGGACAAGATGCCCAGGTTGGTCTTGTCCAGTAAAAAGGCGATGGCAAAACCAACAGTGGCCACAATAACAATGTTGTAGCGGGGCAGGTAACGCCTGGACAGGATATAGGCCAGTATCATTCCCAATGATAATAGGGGTGACAGGGCACTGGCTTCAAATGCCCGCAGGCCAAATTGCAATAAAATACCGGCAATCATGCCTGCGGCAATGCCATGGGGAATCAGGTGAACCGCTTTATCAAAATAGCCGGTTATGCCAATAATAAACAGCAGCAGGGCTGAGCTCAGGTAAGCCCCCACTACCTGGTTCATGGTAATTTCGGGGAAAAGGGATATCAGCAGGACCGTGCCGGGAGCAGACCAGGCGGTTACCACGGGCACTTTGAGCCACCAGCTAAGAAAGATGCCCGAGATGCCTGCGCCAATGGAAATGCCCCATATCCAGGAAACCATCATTTCATTGGCAATATTTCCAATGGATGCCGCCTGGAAAAAAATAACCAGGGGGCCCGCATAGGAAATGAGTACGGCAAGGAACCCGGAAATGACAGCGGAAATTGACCAGTCGGTAGTTTTTGGTCTCAAGGGTTCTTCTTGCCCGGTACGAATGTTATCCAGTCTGCCATTCATGGTTGTTTACCCCATACCTATATCACCGCCGCCAACGGGCAAGATGGTGCCGGTGATATAGCTGGCTTCATCAGAGGCCAGGAAAAGGATGGCATTGATCTGTTCCTGTATGCTGCCGTAGCGTTTCATCAGGCTGCTAGATACCGTCTGGTCAATAATTGCCTGGTACCAGACTTTCTCTTGCCCTGATAACGGTTTTGGATTTCTGGGTATTTGACGCGGAGGCGCTTCGGTGCCACCCGTGGCAATGGCGTTGATGCGGATGTTGTTTTCAGCATGTTCCATGGCAAGGCTCATGGTCATCGCATTGACACCGCCTTTGGAGGCGGCATAAGGGATGCGATGGATACTGCGTGTGGCAATGGATGAAATATTCACAATAACACCGCTTTGCTGGCTGATCATGGTGGGCAGCACTGATCGACAGCTCCATAGCGTGGGAAACAAAGAGCGGTTCACTTCCGCCACGATTTCGTCGGGTGTATATTCCTGATAGGGTTTGGCCCAGATGGTTCCCCCTACATTGTGAATGGAAACATCAATTTTGCCGTATATCTCAAGGGCACTATTGGCGACACCCTGGGCGCCTTCCCAGGTTTCCAGGTCAGCCAGCACCGCATGGGCCTGCCCGTTATTGTCATTGATGCGTTTGGCAACGTCCTGCACCAGCAGGTTGCGGTCTGCCAGAATGACTTTACCACCTTCGGCAGCAATGGCAGTGGCCACGCCTTCTCCAATGCCCTGGGCAGCGCCCGTAACAATAACAACCTTATTCTCAAAGCGTGCATTCCGGTTCATGGATTAGGCCTCGCTAGGTGAAAATTTTTCATAATGGAAGTTTTTGGGCATCAGTTTTTCCTGTTCCAGCCAGCCTCGCACTGCTTCCACCATGGGTACGGGGCCGCACAGGTAGATATCAACATCTCCCTCATTCAGCCATTCTTTTTCGATATGTTGTGTGACATAGCCTTTTCTTGGATGTTGGCTTTCTTCGGCCACTACACAGGTTGTAAAGTTGAACCAGTCATGTTTTTTACTAAGTGTGTCCAGTTTGTCAAGTGCAACCAGGTCATCATCATTAGTGACGCCAAATACTAGGTTGACTGGATAATGGCAGCCGGAAACTTCCAGGCTGTCCAGCATAGACAGAAAAGGGGCAATACCGGTACCGCCTGCCAGGAACAGGGCAGGGCGCATTACCGGACGCAGGTAGAAACTGCCATATGGACCGGTGAACGTGATGGGTTGGCCAACACGGGCTTGCGTGGTCAGGTAAGTGCTCATTTTGCCTTGAGGCACATTGCGTACGACAAAACTGCTGATGTCCATTGGAGCGGAACTGAACGAGTATGAACGGGTCAGGTCAGTGCCGGGGATCTGGACATTAACATATTGGCCAGGCAAATAAATCAGGTTTTCCGGGTTGGGAAGATTAATGCTGAATGCGATGGTTGAAGCGGAAACTTCCTCAATTGAGGAAAGAGTGCCTTCGAAGCGGGTTAACCCTGTCTTGCAGGCTTCGGATGATGCGCTAATTTTGAGAACACAGTCGGAAGTTGGCCGCATCTGGCAGGTAAGGACAAACCCCTGTTCAGCTTCTTCTTCGGTGAGTGCATCTTCAATATAAAGCTCTGCCGGCATGTCGTAATTGCCTGACTCGCAGAAACTGCGGCATGTGCCGCAAGCACCATCCCGGCAATCCAATGGAATATTCAGTTTCTGACGATAGGCGGCATCCGCTACGGTTTCACCCTGTTTACAACTAATGAAGCGGGTTATACCATCTTCAAACTGCAGTGCAATAGTATGCTCCACAACATTTCTCCTGTACTTTTGGAAATATGAATAAAATGCTTTCGGACAAGCCTGTCCATGCCCGGACAGGTGCCGAATTTAAATGTGATAAATATCAATAAGCTGGTTGATATAATCGTTTTTCAGAACCACATATTTGCGTTTTATGAGGGGGTCCGAATTTGAAAAATCAATCGTGTAACGGGACATGCCAAAATAACTGTAGCAGGTCTTGTAGCGAAAGCTCAGTGTGTGCCAGTTGAACCGGACGGTAACCACCTTGTTTTCCTGTGATTCAATTTCCAGATTGGAAATGTTATGGCTGGTACGGGTATCTGGCAATGTGGCGCTGGAGCGCTCTGTTTTGATCCTGAAAACCCGGTCTTCCAGTCCGCCCTTGTCTGGATAATAAATAAGGGAAATTTCCTGCTGTGGATCTGTGGTCAGGGTATCGTTATCGTCCCAGGCCGGCATCCAGAACTCTGCGTCCTGGTCGTAGCAGCTTAACCAATCGTCCCATTGGGCATCATCAAGCAGGCGTGCTTCTTTGTACAGGAATTGCTGTATGGATTCGTAAGGAATAGCGCTCATTGATTTTTCTCCTGATGTTGTGCAAGAGCTTTCTTCATGACTGTTGACCAATATCTGTGCTGAACGGTATAAAGACCTTCATCTTCGGTTTTCAGGCCACTCAGGACAGGTTTCAGCCCAAGGGTTTCGGCAGCCTCATCGGGGCCATCAATCCAGTGCACTGAACCGCGGCTCATGTCATTCCATTCCATGGCAATGCCGTTATAGCCCGCCTGGCAGGAGCGGAACTCTTCAAGATCGTCAGGGGTGGCCATTCCACTGGCATTGAAAAAGTCCTCATATTGCCGGATACGACGGGCCCGTGCTTCCTTGTTTTCACCCTTGGGGGCAATGCAGTAAATGGTGACTTCGGTTTTGTCTACGGACAGGGGGCGCAATACCCTGATTTGTGAACCGAACTGGTCCATCAGGTAAACGTTGGGATACAGGCATAAGTTACGTGAACGTTCGATCATCCATTTGGCCTTTTCTTCACCAAAATTATGGATATATTCTTCTTTTTTGGGGAAATTTGGCCTGTCTTCGGGATTGGCCCACTGGGTCCACAAGAGCATGTGGCCATAATCAAAAGCATAGAAACCGCCGCCTTGCTGCCCCCATTTTCCGGCACTCATGGCACGAATTTTATCTTCCTGGGCTTCCTTTTCTTTGCGCTGGTTGGTGGTTGCCGCATAATTCCAGTGAACCGCTGTCACATGATAACCATCGGCACCGTTTTCGGCTGTCAGTTTCCAGTTGCCTTCATAAGTATAGGTAGAGGAGCCTTTCAGTACCTCCAGGCCTTCTGGTGACTGGTCTACAATCATGTCAATGATTTTTGCGGCCTCACCCAGGAATTCTTTAAGCGGCACCACGTCTTCGTTCAGGCTGCCAAACAGGAAACCACGATAGTTTTCAAAACGGGCCACTTTTTTCAGATCATGAGAGCCGTCCTTGTTGAAACACTCAGGATAGCCTGCCTCAACAGGGTCTTTTACTTTCAGCAGTTTGCCGTTGTTATTGAATGTCCAGCCGTGAAACTGGCATGTATAGGTCGCTTTGTTGCCCCGTTTGAAACGGCATAATTGTGCGCCCCTGTGCGAACAGGCATTGATGAATGCATTCAGTTCACCCTGGCGGTTGCGGGCAATAATAATGGGTTGCCGGCCCATGTGAGTGGTATAGTAATCATTGATTTCCGGAATTTGGCTTTCGTGTCCAAGGTAAATCCAGTTACCTTCGAATATGTGCTTCATTTCCAGTTCAAACCACGCTTCATTAGTGAAGATGCTTCGGTGAACGCGATAGTCGCCTTTTTCCTTGTCTTCAATCAGCAAATTGTCGATGTTTATCTGGGTTTCCAGTGCTGCAGTCATCAGCTTTCTCCATTTATAAGCAAAAATCTGGCTTGCCTGCTACCAATGACAGCAGGCAATTAGAATTGAATGATGGGGTTATGGCAGGATGCCGGCCGTCAGGCTACAGCCCTGCGGCGCTCAACAACGGAAGAGGGGGCTTCCTGAATATCTTTCAGCAAATGAATATCAAAGACGATATTTTTGTAGGGGCGGTCAAAACCGTTCTTTTTGAGCAGGTCTGGATTGGAGACTTCATTAACAGGTGGAACCAGGCCTTCCCGGCTGGCAAAAGCAAAATCATCCCACAGATATTCATCGCCATCGATGTTGATCTGGGTTGTCAGTTTGCGATGGCCGGGAGCCGAGATGAAATAATGGATATGTGCGGGACGATTGCCGTGGCGGCCGAGCATATCCAGCAATGCCTGGGTTGTGCCTTCAGGAGGACAGGCATAACCTACAGGCATGATACTTTGTGCCTTATAGCGGCCATTGGCATCGGTATAAATGGTGCGGCGCAAGTTGAAAGCGGCTTGGGATTTGTCAAAATAGGAATAGCAGCCATTGGTATTGGCATGCCAGATTTCAACTTTGGCATTTTGCAAGGGTTTGCCGTCTGCATCATAAACCGTACCTTCAATAATCAACGGGTCAGCCTTGTCGCTTTCCGTGCCGTCATCCATGCGGGTAAATCCTATACTTTCGGGGGCGCCGGCAACATATAATGGGCCTTCAATAGTCCTGGGCGTTCCGCCAGTCAGGCCCAGCCTTGCTTCCGCTTCATCAGAACGAATGTCAATAAAGCGTTCCAGGCCCAATCCTGCTGCCAGCAAGCCCAGTTCATTGGCTTTTCCGGCATCCGTCAGGTATTCAAGTCCTTTCCAGATTTCAGCAGGCTGAAGGTCAAGATCTTCAATGGCCTTGAAAAGATCGCCCAGCAAACGGACAACAACGGTTTGTACGCGATGGTTGACATCGTTTTCGGCTTTGTCCTGAATAAACGTTTTAACCAGTTGGTCAATTTCTGAATGGTTCATGATGTCTCCTTTAAATAAACCATTTAACTTTAAATTTAAATTAATATCTGTTATTTTGGTGGTGGTTTTTATTATTTTGAAGTAAGGTTAATCTTGATCAGGGAACTTGTCTAAGACTGTTTCAGTATGTTTTTCATACTTTAAAGGTATTAAATTGGAATTAAGACATTTGCGCTATTTTGTTGCTGTTGCCGAGGAGAAGAATTTCACCCGCGCGGCTGAAAAACTCTTTATTGCCCAGCCACCATTAAGCCGGCAAATCCAGCAGCTGGAAGAAGAGCTTGGCGTCAAGCTGTTTGAAAGGGGGGGCAGGCCATTGAAAACAACTATGGCAGGAGAGTTTTTTTATGAGCATGCAAAACAATTGATGGTGCAGGTCAATGAGCTGAAACTAATGACCCAAAGATTGGGAAATGTAAGTGAAAATCTGAGGGTGGCCTATGTGGCTTCAACGTTATATGGCAAATTGCCACAAATCATTAATGTTTTCAGGCAACGATACAGCAATATAGCGCTGGAGCTGCTTGAAATGACCACCATGGAACAGATACATGCCCTGAAAGAAGGTGAAATTGATATCGGTTTCGGGCGTCTTTATCTACAGGACCCAAGTGTTCGGCGTATCGTGTTAAGAAAGGAGCCTTTGGTATTGGCTGTTCCGTGCAATCACCGGTTTGTTGGCAAGAAAGAAATATCCCTTGACCAAATTGTCAGTGAAAAAATCATTATCTATCCCCAGAAACCAAGGCCTAGTTTTGCCGATCAGATATTGGAAATTTTCAAATTCATTGGTTTGCAGCCCGAAAAGTTGTTTGAAGCCAGGGAGTTGCATATCGCCCTTGGTCTGGTTGCTGCCGGAGAGGGGGTTTCCCTGGTGCCCAAAGGCCTTGCCAGGGTTAATGTACAGGATACTGAGTTTATTCCCATTGTTGATGATCACGCATTCTCACCCATTATGATGAGCACCCGGACCAAAGACAAATCTGACAATATCAGGAATATCCTGAATATTATTTATGATATTTATGACCAGGAAAAAATCGCATATATCCATCGCAAAATATAAGGACATATACTTTACTGGCAGGCTCGGGGTCGGCTTTCTGTCTAATGGCTCAGGTTGTTTATATCTTATAAGTATGGGTCAGGCCAGAGCAACTTCAGGATTGAATGAAAGACTTCAGAAAAGCCTGCGTCCTTTCCTCTTTGGGTGAAGTGAAAACCTCTTCCGGCGGGCCTTCTTCCACAATATTGCCTTTGTCAATAAAGCAGATCCGGTCGGATATTTGTCTTGCAAATTGCATCTCATGGGTTACCAGTAGCATGGTTAAGTCTTGTTTTTCGGCAAGACGCTGGATAACACCCAGCACTTCGCCAACCAGTTCGGGGTCCAGAGCTGACGTAGGCTCATCAAACAGCATGATATTGGGGCGGGTGGCCAGCGCCCGGGCAATGGCTACCCGTTGCTGTTGCCCACCGGAAAGCTGTGAGGGAAATTTGTCTGCATGTTCGCTCAAACCAACCAAGTCCAGATATTCATCAGCCAGCTCATTGGCTTCTTTATGGGATAACTTGTGAACATGGATAGGCGCTTCGGTAATGTTGCGCTTGACCGTCATATGTGGAAAAAGGTTGAACTGCTGGAAAACCATGCTCATTTCTTTGCGCATCTGCCTGAGGTGATGCTCGCTGGCGGGAACAGTCTGGCCATTTTTATATTCATGCCATAACGGCTTGCCGGCAACATGGATGATACCGTCATCAATGCTTTCAAGTGTCATGAGGATGCGCAAAATGGTTGATTTGCCAGATCCGGATGGGCCGATGATGGTCACTTTTTCATTCTTGGCGACTTCAAAATTCAATTTGTCCAATATCGTGACATCGCCGAATTTTTTAGTCACATTTTCAAACTTGATGATGGCATCGTTCATTTCAATGGAATTCCTTCTTTTGGCAGGCGCTTGTCCAGATACCGGATGCCTGCCGAGGCCAGCAGGGTCAGCAACAGGTAAATGATGCCAACCATGGAAAGGGGGATGAGATAGTTAAAGGTACGGTCGCCAATAATTCTGGCCACATTCAGTATTTCAAGAATGGCAATAACAGAAAGGACCGGTACGTCTTTCATGATGGAAACCAGATAATTGCCCAGTGCCGGGATAATGCGGGGGATGGCTTGCGGCAAAATGATAAACATGAAAGTGTGTAAGGGCGTGAAGTCCAGCACCCGTGAGGCTTCGGTCTGGCCGTGTGGAATGGATTCCAGACCCGCCCGGTAAACTTCCGAGGTATAGGCGCTGTATTGCAGGCCTAGGGCCAGGGCACCCGTTAAGAAAGCCGGCAAAATAATGCCGTATTCAGGTAATACATAATATAAGAAAAACAGCTGAACCAGCAGGGGGGTATCCCTGATGAATTCGGTAATGAAATAAGCGGGCCAGGAAATAATGCGTAACCGGGCCCCTTTGAGTGCGGCCAGTACCAGGCCTAATACCAGGGCCACTAAAAAACCAACCAGTGTAGCCTGTATGGTAACCACCAGTCCTTTGAAAAGGATGGGCAGGATGGACAAGGCAAGAACCCAATTGTTGGCGGTGTCCCACTCTATGCCAAATAACATGTTAAATTTTCCTTGTGCGCCAGCGGCTTGCGTAGCATTCAAGTATTTTCATCAAGGCGCTTAAGACCAGTGCCATGCCAAAATACATGAACAGCAAAAGGGTGTAAATGGTTGTGCTGTCCTGGGTGTAGTTGCGCAACTGTTCAGCCCTGAAGGTCATGTCGCCCAGGCTGATCAGGGAAACCAGGGCCGTGTCTTTCAGGTTCTGGATGGCAAGATTGCCAAAACTGGGCATCATTTCAGGAATGGCCTGGGGCAAGACAATACGCCACAAGGTTTGCTTGGGCGTAAAGTCCAGTGCCTTGGCAGCCTCGTATTGATTCCCGGGAACTGCCTGAATGGCGCCACGCACCACTTCGGCACCGTAGGCACCAATGTTAAGGCCCAGGGCAATAGTGCCGGCCAGTAAGGGGGGCATACGTAAATCCACCCCAATTGCCTGCCCCAGGATGGGCAAGGCAAAGTAAAGCCAGAACAACTGCACCAGTAAAGAAGTGCCACGGAAAAATTCTATGAAGCAAATTGACATCCAGCGGGTGGCGCGGTTTGTTGACAGCTTGCCAATGCCTGCCATAAAAGCGACCACGCCACCCAAAATGGTGGAATAGAGGGTTAGCTGCAAAGTCACCCAGGCGCCATCAAGCAAAGGGTCTACATACGATAGCAGGTTATCCATGATGCCTTCCCTGACTTATTTCCGTGTAATACCTGTTATTCATAACTGCGGGGTGAATTATTTAGCACATAGTTGCGCGGTTGTTTTTTTAGGTGACTCCTGAATATCGGTTTCGCTGAAACCGTAGCCGGCCAGAATGTTTTTCCATTCATCGGTTTGCTTGATTTTAAGCAGTTCCTTGTTGACGGCATCACGCAGATCAGTAGAGGCAAGTGCGAAAGTGAAACCACCCCAGCTTCTGACCGGATTGCCATTAACCACAGGGTCTGTAAAGCCGCTGGCCGCTTCAACGCGATCACTTTTGGAAGCCAGTTCACTAACGGTCAGGCTGGTTGCGGCATAAGCGGCAGCGCGTCCGGTTGCAATAGTAGAGATGGCATCAGCATTATTGGCAATGGTCACCATTCTGCTGTCATCGACTTTAAGGGCCTGCATCATTTCAAGTTGGTCAGCACCTGCCATAATGGCCACTTTAAGTTTGTTGTTGGTAAAATCTTCGTATTTGTGAAGGTTGTCAGGATTACCTTTGGCAACCAGCAGGCCTTCACCGTAAGAACTGTTGGGCTCTGAAAAGTGCACTTCAGTACAGCGCTGGGGCAAAATGGCCATTTCTGCGGCTACCATGTCAAAACGGTCTGCTTTCAGGCCAGGAATGAGGGAACCAAAATTGGTGGTGACCCAGCGGATTTCCTTGACGCCCAGTCTTTCCATAATCAGTTTTGCCACATCGGGACCGGCGCCTTTGGCTTCATTGCTGGGGGTCATGTAGCCATATGGAATTTCATTGGCAACGGCAATGCGGATATAACCGTTATCCTGGATGTCCTTGAGGCTTGCTGCATTACTTGAAGCTGATAATAATAATGCTGTTGATGCAAGAGATAGTACAGATATAAATGAAATATGAGCTTTTTTCATCTTGGTCTCCAGTTTTTAAATTATATATTTTTTATTTAAAATAATTGGTGAGTTTTAAAAAAAGTATATATTTGAAATAAAAAATATAATGAACGAACTCTATTTTTAGAGTAACAGAAAAGCAGGGCTGATGAACGGATGAGGATGTTATGTATCCTGACTTTGTGTAACAAATAACCACAAAAGAAACAATAGTTACAACTTGGTTTCAAAAAATAAACATAAAAATCAAATACTTGGATGCTTGCAAAAAATCCGGCAAAGTGTTGGGTAAGACATACATTAATTATTATTTGCAGCAATCTATATCAACAACGGTATATAAAATTTTTTATTTCTATTGGATGTATTTGATTTTTCTGAGTGGTCAAATAAAATAGTGGCTATATCTTTATTGAATATTTTTATTGATTAAGCTGTTTGGCCTTAATAAATATTAGCGTTCATAAGGCGATTAATAATATATATCGCACATGTGTTTATGGGATTAATTCCCACGCATGGCAAATACACTACTACACTTGTCAAGAATCATGAAAACTCCCGAATTATTACTGCCAGCTGGTGGTCTAGAGCGCATGCGCGCCGCTTTTGATTTTGGTGCCGATGCCGTTTATGCCGGTCAGCCCCGTTATTCATTGCGGGCGCGCAATAATGAGTTTGTTCGTATCGCCAAAATGCAGGAAGCGATTGATGAAGCGCATGCCCGTGGCAAAAAGTTTTATGTGGCCAGTAATATATTGCCGCACAACTCCAAACTGAAAACCTATCTGGACGATATGGTACCTGTCATGGAAATGAATCCGGATGCCATTATCATGGCAGATCCCGGTCTTATCATGAAGGTCAAGGAGCGCTGGCCTGATGCGGTCATTCATTTATCTGTCCAGGCTAACACCACCAATTATTGGGGGGTGCAATTCTGGCAGAAAGTAGGGGTCGAACGCATTATCCTGTCACGCGAATTGTCCATTGACGAGATCGCCGAAATACGCCAGCAATGCCCCGATATGGAGCTTGAAGTGTTTGTGCACGGCGCCTTGTGTATTGCTTATTCAGGCCGTTGCCTGCTGTCGGGTTACTTTAATCACCGTGATCCTAACCAGGGAACCTGTACCAATGCCTGTCGCTGGGACTACAAGGTTCATAATGCGGCAGAAAGCGATGCCGGCGATGCGCAACTGTTAAGCGGCTTTAATTTTCAGCAGTCCAAAGAAGAGGCGGACGCCAGTTTTGCTTCTTGTGGCGGGGCGAAACGGCATCCGCTGGCAGACCAGGTTTATTTAATTGAAGAAGCCAACCGTCCGGGCCAGATGATGCCCATTATGGAGGATGAACATGGCACTTATATCATGAACTCCAAGGATTTGCGTGCGCTTGAGCAGATTGAAAAGCTGGTGAAAATCGGGGTTGATTCCCTGAAGGTCGAAGGACGGACCAAATCTGTTTATTATGTTGCCCGGGTTGCGCAAACCTATCGCAAGGCTATTGATGATGCCATTGCCGGTCGCCCCTTCAACCCCGAATTGCTGGCTGACCTGGACGGCTTGGCCAATCGGGGTTATACACCCGGCTTCCTTGAACTGCACCAAACCCAGGATTACCAGAATTACCTGCACGGCTATTCCATTTCCAAACAAAGCCAGTTTGCCGGCCTGGTGACCGAAGTGGATGAAAATGGCTGGGCCACGATTGATGTAAAGAATAAGTTTTCAGTGGGTGATACCCTTGAAATTATTCATCCTGATGGCAACCAGCTGATTCAGCTGGAAACCATGCGAAATAATGGCGAGGCCATTCAGGTGGCGCCTGGTAATGGTATTTTTGTGCAGATTCCTAATATGCAAGGCAAGGAAAAAGCCTTGCTGGCAAGAGTCATTAATCCTGCTGGCTAGGCTTGCTAACCCAAGCCTGACAAGTAGATATGGCAGGCTTGGACCTTACCAGCGATTATTTCATTAGTACCTTGATACCCGGCTTGCCAGTAGGCAAGAACTGTGATTTTACAGTCTGCTTTTTAATTGATGCTCTTTTCCTATTCTTAGTTCAATTCTGGTTCTGGCTAGGCTCATGGCCTCTAGTATGGGTTCTATCTTTTTAGGAAACCGTGAACTTGGCATGGTAATTGAAATTGAAAAATTGCCCATATAGGTTTCAAGTGGTATGGCAATAGAGGCGATTCCTTCTACATACTCATTACGTTCACTGGCATAGCCACGGGCCTTAACTTGTTGCAGTTCTTTTTTCAGCTCGGGAATGCTTAGCGTTTGTGGGGTGTATTTGGGAACCGGCAGGGACAAGGCAATTTCAAGTTCCTCTGGGGTCATGCTGCTTAGGAGAACCTTGCCAACCGCAATGGAGTTCAGTGGTGCAGAATTGCCCAGCGGCAAAAACCGTACCCAGTACCGAATACAGCGTTCAGGCCTGGCGCCTGACGCCAGTATTAGTGCCACTGGGGCACGGCAGCGCCTGCCTGATGATTTGTCTGGCATAGGTACCGACATGACTGCCAGTCAATATGATACTGGCTTGTCGGTATCCTATGAACTGGACTTTTTTGGACGTATCCGCAACCTGAACCGGGCAGCACTGGAAACTTATCTGTCAACCGAGGAAGCCCGGCGCAGTGCGCATATTTCATTGGTGGCGGAAGTGGCCAATGCCTATCTGGCGATCAGGGCGGACCAGGAATTGCTGGATTTGACACGCAGTACCGTCAAAACCTACGAAAATTCTTATTCCTTGGTAAAACGCAGTTTTGAGGCCGGTGCGGTATCAGAAATGAATGTCCGTCAGGCCGAGTCTGCACTGGCGGATGCACAAGCGCAACTCAAGCAATACACCCGGCAGCTGGCTACCGGTATAAATGGTTTGCAACTGCTGTTGGGTACGCAATTGCCTGCCGGTTTGGATAACGGCAAGCCGTTAACTGACTCTATCCTGACGCCTGTTTCAGCAGGCCTGCCGTCAGAGTTGTTGCTTAACCGTCCTGAAATTCTGTCTGCAGAACATCAATTATTGGCGGCTAACGCCAATATTGGCGCAGCCAGGGCTGCTTTTTTCCCAAGTATCAGCCTGTTTGGCAGTGCCGGTACCGCAAGTAGCCAAATTTCAGGTTTGTTTGAAGGCGGTTCGGGTAGCTGGAGCTTCATGCCTTCAATCAATATACCGGTTTTCAATGCGGGGCGTTTAAGCGCAAGCCTAGATTATGCTGAAATCCAGAAGGATATCAATGTGGCCAGATATGAAAAAGCCATTCAGAACGCCTTCAGGGAAGTAGCAGACAGCCTGGCGGCAAGGGGTACTTACGCTGATCAATTGGAGGCCCAGAAAAGGCGGGTTGCCAGTTCTAAAAGGTATTATGACCTGGCAAATGTCCGGTATCGTGCGGGTATAGACAGTTATTTGACGGTATTGGATGCACAACGTCAGTTGTTTGGTTCACAGCAGCAATTGGTGGGTGTACAAATGGCCAAGTTGAGCAGTGAAGTCTTGTTATACAAGGCATTGGGTGGTGGCTGGAATGAAAATTCCATCGTAAAGGCTCCCGCCCGTGCGCCAGTTAAATAGTTCTTGCAGTAAAATCAAAAAAAGCCAGTTGCATTATTTTCCAACTGGCTTTTTTCTATTTCAAAAACGGTTATTTTACATCAACAGTAATTGATTTCAGACCCTCAATGCTGGCTACCATCTTGTCGCCTGAAACCACGGCACCTACACCTTCGGGTGTGCCTGTCATGATCAGGTCACCTTCTTTCAGTTCAAACAGGGTGGAAAGGTTGGCAATGGTTTCTGATACAGACCAGATTAAATGTGTCACATTGCTTTTCTGGGTGGTTTTGCCATTAACCGTCAGGTGAATGTCACCGTTGTTGATTTCTCCGGTTTTGGCAATAGGCGTAATTTCACCAATAGGTGCAGAATAATCAAAGGCCTTGCCAATTTCCCATGGACGACCGACTTCACGCATTTTCATTTGCAGGTCACGACGGGTCATGTCCAGGCCAACCGCGTAACCAAAGATATGTTTGGCGGCATCTTCAACTGAAATATTTTTACCGCCTTTGCCAATCGCCACAACCAGTTCAATTTCATGGTGGTAATTACTGGTTTGGACAGGGTAAGGGATTTCCACGGTTTTGCCATCTGCAACAGGAACGATTGACTCGGCATCGTTAGGTTTGCAGAAGAAAAATGGTGGTTCGCGATCTGGATCAAAGCCCATTTCACGGGCATGGGCAGCATAGTTACGTCCTACGCAGTAAATACGGCGTACAGGAAATAGATCTTCAGAATCGGTAACGGGGATGCCGACAGTTTTCATCGGTTCAAATACGTAAGACATGTTAAGTTCCTTCCTTGTTAATGTCAGGTTTTTTCAAGATATACAGTTTACAGGGTAAGCCTTTGGAATAAGGTTTACCCTGTATTTTTTACTTATTGAAAATTGTTATTTCAGTCTGCAGAATAGTTTTTTGCTGCATCAAGGCAGTTGGAAACATTCCAGCCATACAGCCACTCCATCGCATCGTAGAACCGTTCGGTAGAGCGGCCGCGCCATAGATCATTGCGAATCATGCGCTGGACACCTTCAGCATGATAAAGGCGGCCCATTTCACGTGATGACAGCACAATGCGGGCGGTTCTGGCAACACGGGCGCGCTGATACAGCTCGAAGGCCTTTTCAATATCATTGTCGCAAGTACGCAGTGCTTCACCCAGGGTAACGGCATCTTCCATGGCCATGCATGCACCTTGTGCCATGTATTGCGTGGTTGGATGCGCGGCATCGCCAAGCAGGGTGGTACGGCCGTGGGTCCAGTTGCTAATGGGCTCACGGTCTGCGGTAGACCAGCGTTTCCATGATTTGGGCAATGAAAGTAATTGTTTGGCTTTTGGACAGATATCAGTAAAGTAGCTTAATACTTCTTCACGGCTGCCATCCTTGACACCCCAGACTTCCTGTTCGCGACTGTGGAAGGTCACCACCACGTTGTACTGTTCTCCGCCACGTAGAGGATAATGAACCAGGTGGCCTTTGGGTGCTGCCCACAAACTTGCGGCATTCCAGCGCAGGTCTTCAGGGAAATCCTCTTTGTCTACAACAGCACGATAAACCACATGACCGGTTACCAGTGCAGGGTCACCCACATATTTTTCACGAACTACAGACTTGCCACCATCAGCGGCAATGAGGGCAATTCCGGTATATTTATTACCCTTGGTGTCGGTAACAGTAACGGTTTTGCCGTCCTGTTCGATCCCTTCAATACGTGTATTGGTATGGATTTGAACCTCGCCGGTTTCCTGTGCGCCTTCAACCAGGGATGAGTGGATATCAGCCCGGTGGATGACGGCATAAGGGTTGCCAAAACGCTTGCGGAAATTTTCGTCAGTGGGAATTTTGCCAATCACGTACTCGTTAAGGGCATCATGCATCACCATGTAATCCGTGTAGACGGCACGTGAACGGGCTTTGTCTCCGATGCCCAATGCATCAAAGGCGTGAAAGGCGTTGGGGCCCAATTGAATGCCTGCCCCGATTTCACCAATTTCCGGTGCCTGTTCAAACAGTTTTACCTTGAATCCCTGACGCACCAGTGCCAGTGCTGCGGCAAAGCCTCCAATGCCACCGCCAGAGATCAGAATAGGTAATTGTTCCATTTTTTGTTTCCTCTATGAAAATAGTTTTTTTGATCTGAATTATTGATTGTTTGGGCGTTCAGAGTAAAGGCCCAGTTTTTTCTGTACCGGAGACTCGTCTGCAATAAAAATAAATGTGGGCTGATCTGCATTGTTATTCACAAAAGTGACCGGTGCAAAACAGGGTACGCAGCTGGTATCTGATTGCTTCATGTCAAAGTTGTTGTTAGTTGTTTGCACTTGTGCATGCCCTTCAATAATATGGAATACCATTGCACTGGAGCGTAAAGGCAATGTCAGGGTTTCATTCGGGCGTAGCATCAAGGCAGAATAACCAATAATTTTCTGGCAGTCATCGCCATTTTCAGGATTCACATAGGTGATCTGGATGGATTTTGCCTCTGGCTGGTTCTTGGCCATGCTTTCCAGCGCTTTACGTGCATCCTTCCATGCATAGCGTAACATGGGGTAGTGTGAATTACGGCGTTCAAAAACAGGGGTTGGCACAATACCAGGACCGTAGTCGGTTTCGTCCGAGCTGCCTTTGATATTTTGGTGCTCTCCGGGTTGAACGTATGAGGCTTCCATGAAATACACCAGTGGCAGGTCAAGCACGTCAAGCCAGACGACAGGGTCAGTACCTTCATGTGTGTGTTCGTGCCACATGCCGGTAGGTGTCAGGATTAGGTCACCGCGCTCCATTGGGCATTTCTGGCCATCAACGGTGGTGTAGGCATCATTACCTTCAACAATCATGCGGACGGCATTGGGGGTGTGACGGTGTGAAGGAGCCCATTCACCGGGAAGCAAAAGCTGCATGCCCAGATACATAACAGAACTGGCGCGCATATTTTCCAGGCCATGTCCAGGGTTTGCCAGGACCAATACACGTCGCTCGGCTTTTTCAATCGGGGTTAATTCTCCGGCTTGAAGCAGCAGGGGGCGTAATGCCTCATATGACCAGAAAACAGGTTTGGTTTTGGGTTGGGGGCTTTCAGGGGGAAGAACATCACGCAGGCTGGGCCAGAGCGGTACCAGGTTGAGTTTCTCAAGGTTATCCCGGTATTCTTGGGGCAGGTCTTCAAGTTTGGCTAATTGATCCACGATAATTTCCTCATAAATAGTGATAAATTTTTTGATTTTTTTGATTATTGTTAATGAAATCGTCAGTTTTTTAATTTAACAAGGCTAATCTATTTCATCCATACAATAATATAAATAATCTGTATTAAAAAAATTAATAGTGGTATGCTTTTGCTGTCCCTGAAACTCTGGGGGAGGTCAGTAAAGGCAGGCATAACATGAAAGATTCAGGAAAAATAGATATCCGTCAGTTACAGGTGTTCCATGAAATTTATCGAGAAAAAAGCGTTTCAAAAGCAGCTGAAAATCTTGGCATGGGGCAGCCGGGGGTTAGCATAGAGCTGAACAAGCTCAGGAAACATTTCAATGACACCCTGTTTGTCAGGGTTGGCAATACGATGCAGGCAACGGCAGTTGCCGAATCCCTGAATGGGTATATTATGGATTTGCTTGATAAATGGAAACGCATTGCCGAATTTACCGAGGAGTTTGACCCAAGCACCTCAACCCGACGCTTTACCATCAGTATGATGGATATCAGCCATATAGAAATTTTACCTAAACTGGTTGCCTATCTTCATGCGAATGCGCCAAATATTGCCCTTGATATAGTACCCATCACCCCCGAAACTCCCGTGCAAATGTCCAACGGTGCGGTAGACCTGGCCATTGGTTTTGTGCCACAGTTAAAAGCTGGTTTTTATCAGCAAAAATTGTTTCGTCAGCAGTACGAATGTCTGGTTAGCAGTCATCATCCGCGTATACAGGGTACATTAAGCTTGGAGGATTTTCAGCGTGAAGGGCATGTGGTTTTTTATCATCAGGGAACCGGCCACTCTATTTTAGAGCAGCAAATCCGGCGGTTGGGTATACAGCGTGATATTTATATACAGCTTTCATCATTTTTGGGATTGGGGCTGCTGATAGAAAAATCAGATTTGATCACGAGCATACCCACGCGTTTAAGCAAGATGTTTGCCCGTAATCCCAATTTGCGTTCGTATGCCTTGCCGTTTGAGTCTCCCCGGTATGTAATCAGGCAGCATTGGCATGCCCGCTTTCACCAGGATGCAGGCAGCCGCTGGATGAGAAAAATCATCTATGAGTTTTTTAATACATCTGAAAACACGGACTCAGGCAACCACTGATGGATTATCTGGCACTTCAGCTTCCTGGGGTAGGGTATTGGAAGTAAAGGCCTTGTAGCTTTTATCACGGTATACGCTAAAAGGCCAAATCGCATGTGCCAAGGCTTCTTTTGCCAGCGTCTCATCGAGCTGGGACCGTTGAAATATATCAGGTGCCAGATAGGTAAACTGTTGTGGTTGCATGTGAGGATCCAGGACAAGCAGTTGGTCGTCCTTCAGGTAGCCATAGCGGTTGTCATATTGCATCATGGCCCGGTTGGGGGTTTGTCTTGACAGGTCATGACCAATCATGGGATGCACGCACGATACACCCGCCAGGGAAAGCAGTGTTGCGGGTAAATCAATCTGGCTGATTATCCGTTCATCAAGCCGGGGCGTTATGCTGGCGCCCAGTAGCAGGGCAGGAATATGGAAATGTTTCAGGGGTATCAATTCGGCGCCAAACACGCGTGAGTCATGGTCGGCAACCACCAGGAATACGGTGTCTTGCCAGTAATCCCGTGTTTTGGCATTTTCAAAAAACTGCCCAAGGGCATGGTCGGCATAGCGAACGGTATTTTCAACACTGGCCGGTTCACCTTGGGGCTGGATGCGGCCTGTTGGGTATTCCCAAGGGGAGTGATTGGAAACGCTGAAGGCTAGGGTAACTACAGGTTGGCCTCTGTTTTCATCTTCTTGCAGCAGCCTGTCAAGTTGATTGAACATGTCTTCATCACTGTAACCCCAGGTTCCCTTGAATTGCGGGTTCTTGAACGAGGGACCATCAATAACCTCCTTGAAACCGTTACCCAGGAAAAACCCTTTCATATTATCAAAATGGGCCTCTCCGCCATACAGAAAACGGGAATGATAATTGTATTGCTGTCCCAATGCTTCGGCGATGGTAAAAAAGCCGGTTTGGGCGTTGGGCAGTTTGAAAACCGATTGTGTAATCGTGGGGGGAAAACCGGCAGACAGGGCTTCCAGTCCACGAACGGAGCGTGTACCGGTTGCGTAAGCACGCAGAAAACCCCAGCCTTCCTGGTAGAGTTTGTCCAGATTGGGTGTCAGGCATTCTCCTCCCAGGGTTTTAACATATTGGGCGCCCAGGCTTTCTTCAACGATAATAACGATATTCCGGGGCGTGACTGGGTGATTGTCAGCTATTTGCCTGTGCATGGTGGCTATGGTATCTGAATACTGGGCAGCGTGGATACCCGCCGCTTCACGCACTATCCGGTTCATCTCATCTGCCGGCATTTTGCCATACACATCTTCAGCTGACATCTCGTATTTCATGGCATAAATCGCGTATAAAAGGCTGTAAATGGAATTTAGTGCCAGACTGTTAACCAGGCCATCTCCGGCAAAGGCCACGGTTGATGGATTAATGGGTCTTTTTTTCAGCGTGCCACGAATGCACAGGAAAGAAAGCAGCGTATAGGAAAATGATTCGATGATTCGAAGCCAGACAGGCCCCAGATGCTCAGGACCATAACCAAAAAAAAGTGAATTGGCCATGGTTGCCATTAAGCCAAAAAGCAGCAATCCGCCCGCCAGCACGCCCTTATAACCACGCCACAGCATCCCAAAAACTTCCTTGGGGTGTTTCAGGTATTCAACAAATAGACGATTGGGGCGGGTGTCGTATTCGGTAATAAATTGCGGTGTGGCAATTTCCATGAAGGCAGACAACAGCCACCAGAATGTAAACCAGGTGGCGGTAATGGTCAGGAACAGAGGGCTGTTTTCCACCCATGGCATCAGCAGGGCGGGTACCGAGGCGTAGGTGGCGATCTGGTTAAGGTCTATGCGTAATCCACCCAAGAGAATGGGCCACAGCCCCTTTGCTTGTTGCACCCGTTGATGTTGCCAGGTCATTAACAACAGGCGACTAAGGGTGAAAAGGGCAAATAGAGCCACAATAAACGTAATTAACTGAATTCTCAAATCTTAACCTACATGACAAATCCTGATGGGACTCAGGAGGATTGATTGGGTTTGGTCATCTGTAAATGGTAGATTTAATGCCCTCAATCAAATATCAATTAAATATCAAGAAAACATCAAAATGTTTTGCATGGGCTTGCCAGGTAGTTCAGGCTCTTGCATGGATTTGCAGCACTTATAGCAAATATATTTCATAAAGTCAGGATGGGCATATAATGGTTTTTTTTGAACCTACGAAAATTAAAGCATTAAAAATGAGTATTGCCCATTCTTTGCAGAAAACTTCCGGTAACCATCATGAAGTCCGTGTCCCTCCCTTGCCCAAAGTAATGCTGGAACCCGTTGTTCGCATGGCTTTGTTGGAAGATCTTGGCAGGGCGGGTGACTTAACCAGCGGCAGCATTATTCCGGCACAAACCCAAACAACCATGAATCTGGTGGCTCGCCAGACGGGGGTCTTGGCCGGTCTTGATCTGGCCTGCCTGGCATTTGACCTGCTGGATGAAAATATTAAGGTAAGCATTCATCGTAACGATGGTGACCGTTTGAACCCCGGAGATCTTGTTGCCAGCATTTCAGGTCCGGCAGGCGCCATACTTAGCGCAGAGCGTACGGCACTTAATTTTCTGGGACATTTAAGCGGGGTTGCAACAGCAACGGCTTCTATTGCCGATGCCATTCGCGAATATGGCACCAAGGTTACCTGCACCCGTAAAACCTTGCCAGGCTTGCGGGCCTTGCAAAAATATGCGGTACGGGTTGGTGGTGGCAGCAATCATCGCTTTGGCCTGGATGATGCCGTATTAATCAAGGACAATCATATTGCCGTGGCAGGCAGCTTGCGTGAAGCCGTTTTAAGGGCGCGCGCCAATGTAGGGCATATGGTCCAAATTGAGCTGGAAGTGGATACCCTGGAACAATTGGCCGAAGCGCTGGAATTGGGGGTGAATGTCATTCTTCTTGACAACATGAATCCTGACATGCTGAAAAAAGCAGTTGCCCTGGTGGATGGGCGTGCCGTTACGGAAGCCTCAGGCAGAATCAATGCGCAAACGGCACCTGCCATTGCCCAAACCGGCGTTGACCTGATAGCCGTTGGCTGGATTACCCATAGTGTGTCTGTTTTTGATTTCGGGCTTGATGCGGTTGAATAAAGCTTAAAAGGAAATTTGTACATCATGTCCGGGCAAACTGTGCTTCAAGTGATTCAGATGGGTGTTCCCCCTGAAGAGGTTCGTGCTGTTTATGGTGAACAGTACCAGTGGTTTCAGTCGGCACTGTTCAAGGAACCCAATCCCTTGTCGTTGGATCTTCGTGTTACCAGGCCCGATTTGGGTGAGGTGCTTCCAGAACCGGATGCTTTTGATGTGGCGGTGATTACCGGATCCTGGTCCATGGTTACAGACCGGCTTGAGTGGAGTGAGCGAACTGCTGAATGGGTAAGACAGGTCATTGCGCAAGAGCGGCCCTTGCTGGGGGTATGTTATGGTCATCAGCTTATGGCTTATGCCATGGGTGGAGTGGTTGACTATCACCCTAATGGCCCCGAGATTGGTTGCAAGCCTGTCAGCCTTAATCCTGCGGGTCAGGCAGATCTGTTTTTTTCCTGTTTCCCGCAACAGTTTCAGGCTCATCTAACTCATTGGCAAAGTGTGTTGCAAGTGCCATCCGGTGCTGTCGTTCTGGGCTCGTCCGAGCATGATTCCCACCAGATCATTCGTTATGCAAAAAAGGCCTTGTCGGTACAGTTCCACCCCGAATTTATGGAGGAATTGATGCGACATGTTATTGCCGGAAATAACAAGTCTTTATCACCTGAAAACAAAACCTCTTTGCTTGATGCGGTTGTTGATACCGTTT
>Ga0265293_10002976_pt1 | contig 32530 bp, 39 predicted proteins | sample Munlanlewell138R_FD_192505 | JGI IMG/M metagenome (GOLD analysis project Ga0265293, IMG submission 192505) | Leachate microbial communities from a municipal landfill in Southern Ontario, Canada - Leachate well 138R | ecosystem: Engineered > Solid waste > Landfill > Unclassified | place: Canada... | reverse complement strand
CTTCTTCAATTAAAGAAAAAGTCTCATCTATAACTTCATTATTATAATTTAACTTTTTTGCAACTTTTGGTATTTGTTGTTTAATATCAATTACATTTACTTGAGTATTTTGAATTAAATCCATTACATTACTAATTAAATTCATTGATATATCTTCTTTTGACTCTGTAAATTTTTCTTTAAACGGATGAGGAAGAGCAGATTGCAATTTTACAAATTTATAAGAAGCTTTAAAATTATTATCTATATCAATAATAACTATTTGAGGTATCCTTTCTACTCCAGTATTATCAAGTCTTGCAATAGACCCTGGATGTACAAAATCTGTATTATCAAGGGTATGAATCTTTTTCCAGCCCGGATGATAATGAGCACCTAAAACTAAATTTGATTCCGTCTTAACATCTTTTATTAAAACGTGTTGAAATTTTGCAGGCTTCTCAAGTAAAGTCCCGTGAGTTAACTGTATTTGAAAAGACTCTTCTACGTATTTAGGCTTGTAAAAATTTTCAGGACTATCATCTAACCAAAATGTATGAGGAGTACCGCAAACTATTATATTTTCCCCTATATTTAAAAAGTTCGGCATACCTTTACTACCTACTAATTCTACAATACCGGCTTTATAAATTAAACCAATCGCAGTTCTTTTTAAACTTTTTATTTCATATCCATAATAATCATGACTACCTATAATACCATAAATAGGCTTGTTCCATCCTTTTAGTATTCCAATTAAATCATAAACGACACTATTAACTACATCAGGTCTATCGCACCAGTCTCCTCCACATAATATTACATCAACCTCTCTATCTTTAAAAATTTGTCCTGCTTCTTCAAGTTTATTTAACAGAGACCAATTAAAATTATCCGTCCTCCCTTCTGGAGTCTCCGCTCGCATATGTAAATCTGTAATATATCCTAGTCTCATATTTGATCTGTTTGTTCTAAAAAATCTATTATACTATTATATAAATCTTCGTCTTTTTTCGGTAACATCAACCATACTGCGTCCCAATACCATGACCGTTTTTCCATAATTCTTCAGCTTCTTTAAAAGAAATTAAATAACCATTTTTCATCATCACTTTTTGAATCCTTATCACATCTTCAGGAAATTCTGGTCTATACAAACTAAACGAAAGTTCAAATTCATCCATAAATATTAACCCCTGTTTTACCTGTATACTATATTATCTTTTATAAGCTATATAAAAAGTAATATCTTGTCTAACGCATTTTGGATCTGCTTCTCCTGTTTGTACAGCGATACTTCCAAGCTCTGGAAAATAATATCTTAAACTGGATGAATTTACATCTAAAACTTTATCTTCTTTTATAAGTTTTATTAAATTCTCTAACTCTTTAACAATTCTTTCTTTATTTACTTTTTCATTCATTTAATTCTTTCTCTAAAATTTCAATAGTTTTATCTAATATTTTTGCTCTTTGATCTTGATGCTTATTCATTATTTCAAATATAGGATTATCACTATTACCCGACCATTTACTATTACAATTTTCTCTATACGCTTTTAGTATCCTTAATGGATATTCATTATTAGGAGTACTGTCAACATAAAGAATCGTTTCCTGAGTAAGAGAAGGCAAATTATATTTGTTTTCTTTTTTCACGTTCTTCTCACAATATTTAATTATTATTTTGTTTCATTTTTAAATCAGTTATTAAATTATCTATTACTCTTATCCGAAGAACTGGTAGTTCTCTATCAAACCGTGCAAGCTCATTTCTAAATTCTTTTCTTTTTTTTTCGAAACATTTTCACACCGCTTCCTCAAAAGGCCTATTACAAGTAGGACAAACTTTTAATTTACATTTTAGGTCCTTCAACGTTTCTAAAGAAGATAAATAATTTTCATTAACAGTTTCTATCTCTTTTTCTTTTGAATCTTTTAATATTTTGCTTCTCTCCAAATTCTTATTTAATGAAATAAAATTAATTAATTTCTCTTTTACTTCACTGACACTCTTTAAATCTATTAAATCTATGTTTACTGCATTACTTAAACTTGTTAAATCTTCTAACTTCTTTTTAATTACTTGAAACCTTTCTAACAAACTTTTTTTATAAAAAAGATTTTCAAGATGACTAACTTCAATTTTTTTACTTAACAGATTTATTCTATAAGATAATTGATTTTCATTTATAATAACATCATATAACTTATATAATAACAGTAGCTTACTTTTTGTTTCTTCAATAGTCTTAATATCAAAAGGTCTATCTAATGTTTTAATAAAATTTCTTAAAGAAAGTGCTTTATTAATAATATTAGATAATAACTTAAAAGAGTGAGTATAGTATTCAATATCATTTTCTAACTTTAATAATCGTTTTATAATATTTTTTTGATTCTCAACTTTTATCTTTATTTCATTTAAAACATCATAATTACTTAATTCAATTTTTAATCGTTCTCTTTCATTTCTATTCTTTTCAATCTCTTGATTAATATTACGTTCTTTTAATCTACCTATTTGAATCGCTCTTTGAGCTACGTCAATTCCAGTAATTTTACTTAAAACTTTACTTCTAATAGAAGCTAAACCTTTACCAGTAACTAAAAATATATCATCGCGTTGTTTTTGAAAATTTAAATCATATTCTTCATTTCCAAACAATTGCGGAAGAGAAATTTCAGAAACGTCTACAACTTCCTTTGGAATACCGGTTTTTGAAAATTTAGTGTATTTAAATTCTTCGCCGCTTTTTGTAATAACATTATAAATATTATCTTCCGCAGAATCCCCCCTCCCTACGATTCTTTCGATTTTTCCTTTATCTGTCACGACAGTTAATTTAGAAGCCTTTGCAATATCTGGAATATTTCTAATAAATGAATTACCGCTAGGATTGTTTCGTATAGCTTTATTTAATGCTTTTAATATAGCACTTTTACCGTGACTGTTTAATCCTATAATTGCAGTAACCCTAGGATCAAATTCAATTAAAGTGTTTTTATGAGATTGAAAATCTTTTATTTCAAGACTTTGTAACATCAAATCCCGCCTTAGATGTTTTAAACTCTTCACTGCTAGGTTTAGAATCTAATAATTTTCTTAACTTTTCAATAGCGTCTTCAAAAGAATAATTAAAACATTTTACACTAATTATTAAATCCGCGAGAGCTGCAAAGGAAAATCCAGAAGTTGAGGTAACCCATTGTTCTAATTGACTTTCTGTTAAATCTTTTACTTTATATTTAAAATATTCTCTTCTTATTAAACTTCCCGGAGTATCAATTTTTATAACTCTATCAAATCTGCGAGGTCTAGCTACGATTCTCTTGTCAAGTCTTTCAGGATAGTTTGTAGTTGCTAAATTTAATATTTTATCCGTTTGACCTTCCCCATCTAAATATGATAAAATTTCAGATTCTCCATATCTTTTTATAATAGCATCAATATCTTCAAATACTATTACCGCAGGTCTCTCCGATTCTACTCTTCGTAGGACTTGAATTCCTTCTGTAGTAAGCCCCGGATGAGAATCAGCCCAAATCGCGATTCCTCCCATTTTAATTATACCATCTATAATTTGTTGCACAATAATAGATTTTCCACTGCCTTGAGGACCGTATAACAAATAACCTCTTCGGTGTAAAAATTTATTCTTAATAAAAATATCTTTTAACTTCCAAAAATGTTCTATTTCTAATAAAATTTCGTCTGCTATAGAATCAGAAAATCTTATAAATTCATCAGTTTTTATAGGCTGTTTTTCAAAATAATAACTTCCTTTATTATCTCGCGTAATTTTGTATAAAGAAGAAGGTAACTTCTTTTTTACATCTCCAGTAGCCGTATATACGTCATCAAAAACCTCGGACCATTGTACGAAATGTCGGTTCGTTTCCAGTTTATGAGATCCTTTTTCTACCTCTTGCGCTTGAAAAGCATCATCTGGAGAGGAACGATCTTCACCTGTTACTTTTTTATTTCCAAAATCTTCTAGTTCAAAATTTGCGTTTTTAAGACTTGTAGTCATAAAACTTTCCTTAGTTTAAAAATATCATCCATTGAAGTATCATACCTCCTAAAGTTTCTGCTTTTACTAAATCTATACCTGCGAGTCTTTCCTGTGCAATTAAAGTTACTTTATTTGCAATATCATACTGCTCAAAAGGTATGGTATCCGGAGGAGGTACGAGTTGACCTAATGCTTTTGCCTTTTTCGCGTTTGATATATATTCATTTGCTTCTGCTAATAAAACTTTTCTTCTATCTTCGTCGATTTCAAATAACATATCAGTATCTGCATCTCCTATAAGTTTACTGCAGTGATTCCAAACATATTTAAATTCCGGCAACCTCATATATTTATTAACATTATTCGATAAATTTCTAAATACTGTCGCTACTAAATCGTTATCATAACATTCAAACGCCTGTGCAAATTTTTCTAATCTTTTTTCAGACTCTTTCATATAATCCGCACGTACTTTACCTAAAAGCGGTGTAATAAAAGAGTTTTCACATTGAGTTTTATATAACCCGGCCACCGCATGAAGGCTTGTTTCTTTAATTAAAGATGATAATATATAGTCACTAATATAAAGAGTATCTTTAGCATCGTCTAATCCCGGTACTTTTAATTGTTCAAATCTAAAAACTATTTTCATTAATTCTTCACTTATTTCTACTTTTTTAATACTGTTCCTATCAATGAATCTACTAAGTACGTCTGCATAAGGTATTTCTTTATATGGACTTTTTACAATACTGGCGAATGTCCCGTCATTTCTCTCCAATAGTGTAACTTCAATGCCTGCATTATCTTTCGATAACCTTTTAATATTATGTAACAGTAAATCTGCAGGTATAGCTCTTGCAAATTTTGGAGGAATTCCTAAAATCTTACAAAAAGATTCAAACCCATGCGCGGTAGTTTTTGCTTTACCGTTTCCAAAATCTATCAATCCTTCCGGAGTTACTTCAATATCTCCTACAGTTGCAGTAATAGGATTAACTACAAGAGTAGCAGCTTCCTCTAATGCTTTATTCATATCCGTAAAAACTTTAGTGCTAGATTCGTTAGCAAAAGAAAAATGTTCATACATCTTAGACCTCATTAATTATTTATTATTTTCCGGTACTTCCAAAGCCTTTTTCTCCCCTCTCCGACTTAGAAAGATTCTTTTTTTGTATTAAAAACACTGAAGGAACTCTGTAAAATTCTAATTGCGCTATTTTATAACCTTTTCGTATCCTAACTGGATAACTTCCATTATTATACACTATGGCAGTTAATTCTTTTCTATAGTCATTATCGATAATTCCTAAATGATTTCTTAAACCCTTTTTCATCGCCCACCCGGACCTCGTATGAATTTTACAAGCAATATTACCTAGAGGAGTTAGAGTTAATTTTAAAAAAGGAATATAAAAATGAAATAAAGGGGCAACTGCAACGCCTAAAGATACTTCTCTCCATTGCCCTACGGGTATTAATTGATCTTCGGCAGCATACGCATCAAAACACGCTGCTCTACTGTAAGACTTAGTAGGTTTTTTACAGGAAGGATATATTTTTTTGAATGCTACAAATACGGGCCCTAGGTATCTAAAATATCCCCATATTATAAAAAAAGATATAATTATTTCTAAATAGTAATTCATTATATCACTCACTGATAAACTTGATAAACTTTATTAAATAACTCATAAGTACTTCTTACATCTTCCATACAATATTCTTGTATCTCTTTATCAGTCGCAGTTTTCATAAAATCTAGGATATCTTTGCCTCCTAAAAAATCTTTAGGATTTTTTATACCAAAAGCGACTGTGGCTTCTTTCAAACCTATTCCAAATTTTCCCCAATTAGTTAAAACCTGCATAATATCATAATGCGGATCTGTATGAAACCTAATAGTATTACAAAATCTTCGGGGAGGTTCAATCCCGTACATCGCGCATTTAGTAAGCAAAATAGGTACGTCAAAATCAAGACCATTAAAATGTATAAATAGTCCGCTAAATTTCGAGATATAATACATAAAATTAGAAATTACTTCTTTTTCGTCATCCCGAGAAAAGAAAACTTTCTCACTTATTCCGCCGGAAGGTGTTTCATACAATGCAGCAATTGCAACTACTTGATTGTAGATAGGATTTCTAAAAGAATATTCGATTTCTTTCTTTTCTCTAGTTTCTTGAGTAGAACTTCTCTCTACTTTAGCATCAAAAAGTTCTTTCAAATCCTTATTTAAAGATCTAGGACATGTTTCAATATCAAACACTAATTTAGATTTATTCATATTAGTCCTTCAACTGTTTTTCTAAAAACTCTCTTGGAAATACTTTTTGAAAATCGGAAAATAAACATAATATTACATTATCATCTAATAATCGGAAATGGAAATGAGAAGTAATATTATTTATATCAAAAGGAGGCAATTCATCTTCTGCAAACATGCATAATATTGGAAAATTATTAACTTTTACTATCAGTAATCTTTTACACAACTTTTCATTTCTTCCATCATTCCAAGCGACGTCAGCTTCTGCAGAAACTTGTAACCACCATTTGTATAACTTAGTTTTTTTCTCATTTTTTAAAATATTTAATAAATCTAAAGTTTTATAAGCCTTACATTCAACGATAAAAGGAAACCAAATTGATTTATCTCTACAATAAACATCGCCAACTTCGTTCCATCCCCCAGAATTGGGAGTTCTCCAAAAAGTATTTTTCGGTAATTGCCAATAAGTATCAAAAAGTTTTGCAATTTGTCGTTCGAACGCGCTTCCTTTATTCTTACCCGCACCTCTTCTCATTTATATTATTCCGGAAAATCTGATAAGTTACTACTATGAATAATATTTTTCCTTTCACTTACAGGAGGCGCTGGGGACTCTGCGGGAACAGAGGGTTTAACAACTTCAGTATTTACTTGATTTTGATTAGAATTAAGTTTACCTACCTGATTTTGAGATTGTTGAGTATTTTGATTAGGATTAAGTTTTCCAGTCAGTCTTGTAGATTTCTGTTGAAATTCTTGAAACTCTTGAGGAGTCCAAAGTTGTTTAAATTCATTTTTCTCTCTTCCCGCATTTCTTCCTTGAGTTATTTTTGAAACTCCTACAGAAGCTACGAATTCCTGTCCTATAAAATCATCAGTATCATATTCAACTTCTTCTCCGTCTTTTGGTACAGGTACTCCTAAAACTTCCAGAAGTCTGAAGTATTTTGATCTCGGAGAAATTATAAGCGGTGAAGTATGTTTAAAAGTTTCTCCGATATAACTTTCATCTCCTGCATCTAAAATATCTTCTTCCCATGTGAGAAATTGATCTCCTGCGCGTTCTCCTTGTTTTACTTCTTGAATATCAATTTTTTTTACGCGCAAATAATATAATCCTTCCGGATATATTTCGATTCCTTCTTTTACTTTAATTGTTGCCATTAACTACTCCTTTTATGTTTTATTATACAAAAGTTATTTAAAACTATCTTAGCTATCTATTTATATTTAATTTTACTTTCGCTCCACGTACTCCTACAATACCATTTAATGCCATTATATCTTCAACTACCTTTTGTTGTCTGCTTAAATTCACGTTTACTGTATCTAAATTTTCTTTTTTTAACTTCACAATATCTAAATCTTCTTCGAGAGAATTAATTATATTATCTACTCCATCGACTAAATCTACTAAATCTGAAACTTCACTTTGTATAGCTGCTTCTTGTAACTCTTTATTTCTTAATGCCTTTATTTCAGGTTTTTCAGATAATGCAAAATTTCTGGCTTTTTTATAATAAATCTTTAATTCATCTCTAAATCCTCGCCATATTTTTAATTCATTGCGTAATTCTATCAAAATACTTGTAATTCTGTTTTGCTGGCTTTGTACAAAAGAATATTTTTCATTAAACTTTGCAACATCTTCATCCGGAGAAGGATCAAGTTCTATCATTATTTGATTTATTTCAAAATAAGGAACTCGATACATAATTTTTTGACGTTCGGAAATATTTTTTAATAATTTTAATAAATCCTCAGTACACGATTCTACTGGATGATACATAAACTTATCATTTACTACCTTAACTATCGCCATAATTACTCTATAATTTCTTGGTCATTTATTATTTCTGTATTTGATATTATTGACATCCCTTCTATTGCTTGAAGTACTTGTAATCTTAAATTTTCAATAATCGTAGGAATACTTTTTAACGCTTCTACTAAAGATTCTTTTCCTTGATATCTATCTTCCCCGTAAGTATACCAAGCTCCGGATCTATTAATAATATTACAACCTACCGCTAAATCTATTACATCTTCAATATAATCAATTCCTTTTCCAAACATTATATTAACTTCAACTTCTTTAAAAGGGGGAGCTAATTTATTTTTTACAAGTTTAATTTTAGTTCGATTTCCTATTATATCAGACCCTTTTTTAATTGCAGAAATTCTTCTTATATCAAATCTCATAGATGCATAAAATTTAAGAGCGTTACCGCCGGTAGTCGTTTCTGGATTCCCAAACATAATTCCAATCTTGCTGCGTAATTGATTTGTAAATACTACAACGGTTCTAGAATGATTAATTGCACTTGTAAGTTTTCTAAGAGCTTGAGACATTAAACGCGCTTGTAATGCCATATGCGCGTCTCCCATATCTCCTTCAATTTCAGCTCTTGGAGTTAAGGCTGCGACAGAATCAATAACTATTATATCAAAACCTCCAGATCTAACTAAAGTATCTACAATTTCAAGCGCTTGTTCTCCATAATCTGGTTGAGATAAAAACATACTTTTTATATCAACTCCTAAATTTCTAGCGTATGATAAATCTAAAGCATTTTCGGCGTCTACAAAAGCTACCGCTCCTCCGGCTTTTTGAGCTTCTGCGATAATATGAAGGGTAAGCGTCGTTTTCCCACTAGCTTCCGGGCCGTATATTTCAATTATTCTACCCCTAGGTACCCCTCCTATTCCTGTAGCAAAATCAAGAGATAAACATCCTGTAGAAATAGTATCAACTTTTTGAAGAGGCGCGTTACCAAGTTGCATAATAGTTCCTTTGCCGAATTCCTTTTCAATATTTGCAATTGCTTCGTTTATTACTTTAAATTTTTTTTCATCCATTTTAATAGTACCTTAATCAAAAAATAAATTAGTTAAATTAATTTGAGCTTCTCTAGATCTATCATATGCCCTTTTTTTATTATCAATATATTTATGAGTGATGTAATCTGAAAGAGACCATAGTAAAGAATATTCATTATTACCAAATTCATTAATATATCTAGTTAAAATTTTTGAATTAATATATCTACGCCGGTGGAGTTCCTTTGTAATTACTTTACTTATATAAAAATTCAAACTATCGCTATCATTGGAGAAAGTCCTATCTAATAAAACTTTAAGATGTCTTCTTAAATTACCTAAATCTGATATCCAATATTTAAGATCGATTACGTCTTTTTTAAAACTTACACTTTTTCGAAAATGCTTTCTTTTAGGTAACCTTCCTCTTTTTTTAAATAATATTCCTCCCTCACTTTCTGCACGATATAACCCCGTAAGTAATCCTACTGACAAAAATCGATCATAACAACTATATGCTTGTATAAAAGGAATAAATTTATCACCGTTAATTTCAAAAATATATTGAGGTAATTGGTAATTTACATAAACTCGATTTCCTAATTTTCCACCGAAATTTATATCAAATATTTCTGCATCAATACCGTGGCGTTGTAACAAATACTCAAGTTTAGAAATACTTTCTATATGTTTCGTTAAATAATACCCAGTAGAAGTAATTGCTATAATTTTTTGAGTATCTAATCTTATAATTACTTTTCCATAATCTCCTTCAGTATCTTTAAGAAGATTATATAATAATTGGTAATTAGGATAATTTTTTAAAGATTCTAAATCTAATCTTAACGGAATTTCAATAACTGGGTAATCAATAATGCTTTTATCGGTATTTCTATCTTTTTTTTTAATCATTTTTACAAAATATCAATTAGAATTCCTGCAATTATAAAAATTAAGTAAAGTAAAATTTGAAATAAGCACCCAATAGCGATAGTTTCAAATAAGCAATTTTTCATATATTATACAAAAGTTAATCTCGATTCTAAATTTAAAATACTTTTTTGTAAAGAATAAGCCCCGTATTTATAAATAAATTCATCAGGGTCTTTCGCACCGTCAATTTTCAAATAACCAACTTTAATATTAGTTTTATCAGACAACAATTCTTTAATTCTTTCAATTGATTTTTCCCCACCTTTATCATTATCAAAACAAAATATAAATCGATTCGTAAATTGGCGTAATATCAGAAAATGTTCTTCCATAAATGAAGTACCGCAAGCGGAAACAGCAATTTTAATATCTTCTTGATGACAGGTTACGACATCAGGATTACCTTCAACTATTAGTACTAAATTACTTTCAATAATATCAGTCAAACCTTGGTATAACCCATAAACAGATAAAGACTTTTGATAAACTGTAGATAAAGAGCTATTAATATACTTAGATTTTTCATCTTTTTTTTTCCACGTTCTCCCGCTGAAACTAATAACATTCCCTTTTAAATCAAAAATAGGAAAAATAATACGGTCTGAAAATTTATCCCAATAAGAACCATCTTCGTTTTTTGAAAGAATTCCTATTTGTACTAATACTTCCGGATCTATTTTCTCTTTTTCAATAAAATCAAATAATTTAATGTCATAACCAATTAAAAAATTATCAATACTTTTTTTTGTAAATCCCCTATTGACTGCGCAATAATTTAAAGCTTCTTGGTTAAATAAAAGATTCCTATTATAAAATTTAGCCAACTTTCGTAAAACATTAACTTTATCGTTATATTTCGCGACAATATCATTAATTATATTCATTATCAAATATTTTGAGACATTAATTTGTCAATAGCTTCTTTCTCTTCTTGTGATTGAGAAATAACTCCTTGAGTAGTTAAAAACATACTAGCTACAGATACTGCATTTTCTAGCGCGAGTCTTACTACTTTTACAGGATCAATTACGCCTAATTTAAATAAATCTCCATAAGTTTCATTTAATGCATCGTATCCATAATTCATCATTTCTGAAGCTTTTTCTTCAATCCGACTTAATACTACCTCGCCTGTTAATCCTGCATTTTTGCAGATAGTTAAAAAAGGTACCGCTAAAGATTTATAAACAATATTTACTCCTACTTCTTGATCTTTTTCGTTTCCCTTTACAAAGGATAATTTAGAAGAATTTTCAATAACTTTTCGCGCTCTTATTAAAGCTACTCCTCCTCCGGGTACTATACCTTCTTCTATAGCAGCTCTCGTTGCATGAAGGGCGTCTTCAACTCTCATTTTCTTTTCATTTAATTCAGTTTCTGTAACAGAACCTATTCTTAATACTACAATACCTCCAGTTAATTTTCCTAAACGTTCTTGTAAACGTTGTTTATCAAATTCAGTTTCTGTATTTTTTAATAAATATCTTATTTGATCAACAGTTTCTTTAATCTTTTCTTGAGAGCCGTTCCCTTCAACAATTACTGTTTTATTTTTATCAATTATTACTTTTTTTGCAAAACCTAAAGAACTTAAACTTATTTGACCGAGAGGGAGAGAATGTTCCGTACCCATAACTGTCCCTCCTGTAGCTACTGCGATATCATTTAACAAGTCGACTCTCCGGTCGCCGAATCCTGGAGATTGAACAGCACAGCACTTAATATTACCTTTTAAATGGTTTATTACCATCATTTTACTAACCTCGTCGCTAAATTCGTCTGCAATTATCAACAAAGAGGCGTTCTCTCCAGCTACGGTTTCCATTAACCTCGCGACTTCTTTTATATGATTTAAGTTATTGTTAAACAATAATATATATGTATTTTGTAATTCAGCCTCCATAGTTTGTTTTTTTGTAATAAAAGAGGAAAATTTATAACCTCTATCAAATTGAACGCCTTTCGCTATTTCAATTTCAGTATCCATCCCTCGAGCATTCTCAACAATTACGATTCCTTCTTCTCCTGCTTTATCCATAGCATCAGCGATAATATTTCCTACTTCGTAATCATTATTAGCGGAAATAGATGCAATATGAATCACGTCATCCTTAGTTAAAACAGGTTGTTTAATTTTTTTTAACTCTTTACTTACTTCCTTTACTGCAATATCCATTCCCCTTTTCAAATCCATCGGGTTCGCTCCGGAAGTAATATTCTTAATACCCTCCGATATTAAAGCTTGCGCTAGTATAGTCGCAGTAGTAGTACCATCGCCTGCAGTTTCATTTGTTTTAGAAGCTACTTCCTTCAATAATTGCGCCCCCATATTTTCCACAGAATCCTTTAAAAATATTTCTCGCGCAACCGTGACTCCGTCTTTTGTAATTAAAGGACTTCCTACTGCCCTTTCAATGATTACATTGTTTCCTTTAGGACCGAGGGTGACTTTTACCATATCAGCTAGAGTATCAATACCGGTTTTTAACTTTTGACGCGCCTCTTGGTCGTAAAATAAAACTCTTTGTTTCAAATTACCCTTCCTTTTTTAATTCCTGTAATAATATTTTTGAAAATTCAATAATTTCTAAAGCGGCTTGAGTACGTATACCTTTTCCGCCCTTTTCCAGTTGTCCCGGATGATAATGAGAAATGTAAGCTCCGTAAAATCCGCCGGCAATCTTATTTACAGTATTTTCTAATTCTGCGTGAGTATATAAAACCGGTTCCTTTTTTGGAAGCTTTTTAGAATCATCTTCGGTAGGTAACTCAGGAGAATCATCTTCATATACGTCATTAAAAGTACTTTCTTTTCCCGTTGATGCGGGATTACCCGCAGAAACTATTTCTCCATTATTCGCAGAAGAATCAGTTAAAGGAGCATCTTGAGTAGTTTCTTCTTCTAATTTCCTAGACAATTCTCCCACTTTCAATTTGTTATGCATTTCTTTCTCCTTTTTTTAATAAAAAAATCTTTATGTTTTATGTTTATAGTTATTATAATCCTCTATAATTATAAAATTTTTTATCTAATTCTTTTTTAACGATGCTCCAATCTTTGGTTAAATCTATCTCAATTGTAGACCCCCAATTCTTTCCTATTTTTATATCAGAAACAAGAGGGACATTAATCTCAGGAATGGGAGCTTCTCTCATTCTATTATACAAAGATTTTACTACGAATTCTAGTTCATTATCAGGAACATTAAAAATTAAAGAATCATATACAGTTAAAACTAATCGGGATCTTAAATTATTTGGTCTAAGATCTTCTTTATAAAATTTAATACATGCGAGGAAAGTTAAATCAGACGCGGCGCTTTGAATAGGAGAATTTTTCGATTGCCTTTCCGCCTCTGCTCTAATACCGTCGCTTGGATGATTAATATTTATTAATCTTCGTTTTCTTCCGAAAATGCTCGTAACGTATCCGTCCCGTTTTGCTAAGGCTACAGTTACATCTAACCACTTTTTTGCAACCTTATACCTGCCAAAAAATACATTAAGTACTTTTTGAGCCTGATTAATTGATACTCCTAATTGTTCAGATATACTCTTTGGTCCTCTTCCGTACATTGCGCCAAATTCAATAAATTTAGTATCTTGTCTTTCATCCTTAGTTACGTCTTTAATAATTTCTAAATATTGCTCTTTCGAAATATCTCCCGGGGGTAAATGTACTCCGTGGTATGCGGAAGCTGCGACTAACTTATGAATATCGTAACCGGCTTCTAAATCTTCTATAGCTTGAGGATCCTGACTATAATTAATCCACATTCGAAACTCCGCTTGACCGAAATCTGCTTCAACTAACCAATCGCTACTACCGTCTTTATATCTGTCAGAGCAAAATATATCCTTAATATCCTCCGCAGTTCCAGTGCGAGGTATATTATTCAGGTTAGGATCTCGTGAAGATGGACGTCCAGTTACTGTAGAAAAAAGTAAATAATTTGTATGCACTTTACCCTCATCAAGACGATTTTTAATACCGTCAAGAAATGTGCTTTTAAGATGAGATAAAGATCTATATTTACCTAAATATTCACAAAACTTATTTTTTACTGCATATTGTTGTAGTACTTCATCATCGAGACTAGGATTACCTTTATCAGTAGTTTTCAATATAGGAAGTCCCATATTTTCTATTAATAACTCTTTTAATTGTTTAGAAGAATTAACATTAAATTCAAAAGAAAATTTTTCAGGTTTTTGAGCGCTCTTATAATCTTCAAAATCCGGATATCTTTTCATAAGAGTTTTAGAATTTTTCCAATGTTCATATAATTTTTGTATTAACTCCCGTTGTTTATTTTTTACATATTCTTTTACTTGAGGCGCCTTAAGAGATAATTGTAAATAATTTTCAATGGCTTTTTCATATTTTTCAATTGTTTTTTCTAAATAAGGTACATCAATACTTACTCCGTAATACTCCGTTTGTATCAATATTTTTTGAATGGGTATCATTATATTAAATAATACAAAATCTAAACCTTCCTCGTATATTTTATATATCATTTTATTGTAACAGCGAAGAGTTACATCAGCGTCAGCGTTTGCGTAAGGCCAAATAATTTCTGGAGGGATGTCCGAATAATTTTCAATCTTATTTTCTAATTTATACTGTTGAAGAGGTTGATCATATCCGCGCATGTCAGTATAAGTTTCTGCTAAAATTTCCAATCCGTGATTGCTATTTTCATCTAATAATTGATGCATTAAAATAGTATCGCAGTAATAATTATTAACTTTAATTCCTTGAGTTATTAAAAACTCTATATCGAAAGAACCGTTATGCGCTACTTTCTTACTATTATTTTGAAATACTTCTCTTAAACGTTTCCAAATATAATCAATAAAATCATTACATATTCTTAAATCAATTAAAACTGCAGTTCCTTCCATCCAAGAAAATGAAATTATAAAAATTTTATCTCTCTTAAAATCAAGTCCGGTAGTTTCAGTATCAAATACCCACAACTCTTCGCTATTTAACTTATCTACTAACCAATCAAATTGAGTTAATGTTTTAATTACTTTATAATCAGTTTCTAATTTTTCAATATTAGTAAACTTTCCATCAAGAAAATCTTTAACTTGTATAAAATCATTTACTAATTTTTTTCTTTCTTGAGGATTTCGAAGAATGTAAGCGGGATGAAAAGCTGGAAGAAATTTGCAATTATAATCGGGGTGATCAAACCACTTACCTCTGACTCTTGTTATACCTCCGACGCCTTTAAAAAATTTTTTAAGCGGAACATTCCCTAATAATACAATAACCTCAGGATTAATTAGTTTAATCTCTTTATCTAAAAATTCAAAACATGCGTCTATTTCTTTAGGTTTGGGAGTTCTATTATCAGGAGGTCTACAAGCGACGGTATTAGCAATACTAATTTCATCTCTATTTAAACCGACTTCTTGTAATACGCTGTTCAGTAATTTACCAGCTTCCCCTACAAAAGGAGTTCCTTTTTTATCTTCTTCAAAACCCGGAGCTTCAGAAATAATCATTAACTTAGAATTTTCCACTAATACTGAAGGAACCACTTGAGTTCTAGATTCATAAAGGGGACAATTTGTACAATTGAGTGGATGTAAATTCATTTATTTATTAAAATAATTCCAAAGGTGTTTTGGTTCATATACTTTTTGTTTATCAAAAATAATTAACGCGCTGGCAAAAGGTGCACTAGATTTAGAATCACTAAATTTAAGAGTTCCTCTAATCCATCGAATTTGAGAAGCGAATGGAAAAATATATTCATGCCAATAACTACGATTTGTACCGACAGAAATTAAACATACAACTACGGCGCCTTTCAAACTTTCTTCGTGCGCTTTTTTTATCCATTTTTTAGTTTGACCTCCGTAAGGAGGATTCATAAAAACAATATCTTTACTCCAATCCTGCAATAAACCGTCTTCTTTTTTAGTAAAAAATTTATCGCATTTTTTATTTTCAGGAGTAGCGCAAGGATCTAAAGTAAAATGAAATTCTTCATTCAACTTATCAAAAAATGATGTAGGAGTAATATGTTCAATAGTATTACTTGATACCATTGCTTTTTGTAATGTCATATTATAACCAACTCAATATTTTGTCGATATTGTAATTTATAAAAGATTCTTGAGATTGAGTTAATTCTACATCGAGTCCGAAATCTAATTTTTGTGCAATTTTTTCGCAAGGAAGACCTCTATCAGAGTATTTAATACCTGCAAATCCGTGAACAAATGCGCTGGAAGAATCGTTTGAATGTATCCAATAATATTGAGAACCTTTATATTTTTGTAACTCTACTGCGTCACTTAATCCGAATAAATGAGTAGGCTTTATTTCAATATCCTCACTTTCTCCTATAAGAGATATTAAAGAAGTCAAACTCCATCTATTAATTACTCTTCTTAAAGTTAAACTTTTAATACCTACTGATATATCCTCTTCCTCATTATCTAACATAAAAGGTAATCCTAAATAATCAATACCATCCATTGAGTTTAAATGAAAAAATGAATCCGTTATTTCTTGAATGTTTTTACCTTGAGCGATTCCCAACACTTTCATTTTACTGCCAATTTTATTTTTCCATTCTAAAAATTCATATATTAACCGTAAACTCTGAGCATAACTACCAAATACTTCAGGCCCGACTACAACAGATGCGTTTATTTCTTCTGCTTTTTCTAAAACCTCTTTGTAATCCATACATTTTCCTAATTCGAAAAGAGAATTATCGCAAATAATAAAATCTCCATCCTTTGATCTGTTTTTATAAAATTCTTTATATTGTGGATATTTTTCAAAAAGATGAGGTAAAATTAAATGAAAATCGGATTTTGTTGCAAACTTTTCTAAGTATTTTACCGGGCAAATTATTCCATGTTTCATAAACCTCCTTAACATTTAAAAACATCATAATTTTTAAATTCATATATATTTTTACAAATTTGAGAAACTTTATTTTTAATATACAAAGTAGAAAAGAAATAAATATTTCCGAACTCATCTTCTCCCTTATACAGCACTTTATTCTTCATAAAAGCTACAAGAAAAGGTTGAATAGTATTATTAATAAGTAATAAACACGCTGCTTCTCCTTCAATTTTATAAAGAATATCTTCTATATATTTTGGAGAGTGCCTGAGAAAAGGTTGTAACTCTATTAATCTTAATATTAATTCAGTATCAACTTTATAATCTCTTTTAAACGAGTGCTTATAAAAATTCTCAAACTTATCATATTGTTTTTCATAATCATATAGTACGCCATTATGCACTAAAGCGTACACATCAGTTACTAAAGGTTGGTCATTAGAATGATCTAATCCAAACGTAGCATATCTATTTTGACCTATTACTCTATCACCTACTTTAAAATCTAATATTTCCTTATAATCATTTGTATTTTGAATATCGCTTACTTTTTTATCCCATTTCTTTGTTAGAAATTCTCCATTTCTTAATCTTGTTATACCTGTACCATCTTGGCCTCTAATTTGAGAAGCGAGTAAAAGTTTGTGATAAACTTTTGTAACATAATCTGGATTTTTTTTAACTATAACCCCACTTATTCCGCACACGTATCACCTCTCTATCTTGTTTATTACTAACTTTACTGGTCTTTCCAAGAAATATATTTTTTAAATATATTTTTTAATTCTTCTAAAGAAATATTAACTTCTAGAGGTATTTTGTTAGATTTTAAATGGATAACGCATTTATTCTTATTTTTATTGCCTGAAATAGCTCGAAAAGGTTTAATATAAGAAATATCATCATCGTTAATAAGTATTTCATCAATTTCATCTTGCGAATACTTATGAGGTATAATTCTAAACATTTACTTTTTCCATTTTTCTAAAACTTTTTTCCACTTTTCCTCTGAAATTGCGGGGTCTCTATACCCAGCTTCGATAAATCCTTTCGTGCGTAAAAAGCAAGTATCGCATTCAAGGCAAGGTTCGTAATTTATTTCAATTCCATTATTAACTTGCCTTAAATTCTTCTTCGGAGAATAACAAGACCAAGTATCTTCATATGGTACTCCTAATTGCGTGCCTATATCAATAGTTTCACTTTTATATAAATGAAGCAAAGGTGTTTTTAATTCAATTTTTTTCCCTGTCGCCGTTTGTTTTGTCGCTTTATCAATAAGATGTTGATAAGCTTCAACATATTCAGGTCTCGTATCGGGATAAGGAGACGCGTCCGTCGCAGTAAGTCCTGTAAATATGGCATCAGCCCCTATTTCCTCTGCCCATTGAAGCGCATAAGCTATAAAAAGGGTATTACGAGCAGGTACGTATGTTGGAGGAATTTCAATCGAAAGTTCCTCTAAATTTCTCCCTTTAGGTACTTCTATATTGTCAGTTAACGCGCTCCCTTTTGGAGTAGGTAAGTCTATAAATTTATGCTCTCTAACTCCTGCGAGTTGAGCAACTTTAATAGCTTTTTGTACTTCGATACTATGACGTTGGCCATATTTAAAAGTTAAAGTATAAAGCTTATATCCCTCATCTTTTGCAATATAAAGAGTCGTTGAACTATCTAAACCTCCGCTGAGTATAACAATTGCTTTTTTCAAAATGCTTTCTCCTTTTCTTCAAAATATATTTTTTCGTAAAAATTCCATTTCTTTATTATAACGCTTTCTAATATAACCTTTACGAGATTTTCTCAACGATTCCTTATAATTATCTCCTTTGGAAGAGAAGAGCATCGACGCAAACGTCTTTCTCATTCCCTTCCTTAGGATCTATCAGACTCGGGAGGAGATCTGAAAATACTCTAAAATTTTATCTTTTATAAAATCAAATCGTTTCCCGAAAGAAGTTTCAGAAACTGTAATATATTTAATATTAAATTCTTTTAAAATATTTAAAATTTCATTATCGATAATTTTTTGCCCTTCTCTATCTCTTATACCGTCCTCTTCAAAAGGAAGAACTGGAGGGAAATAAAAACATAAAACTTCATAATTTTTATTACAATAATCAACAATAATTTTTAAAAAACGTTCATTTAAACAATTTATATATTCAGAAAAATCTTTCCTATGTCGAGAATAAGCTAAAGTATCTATAGGACTTCTTTCTGCAATCAATAAATCTAAGTTCTCCTCAAATTTTTCAAAAAACTGCAGCAGTAATTCAGATGTAATAATTATTTGATTATAATCATCTGCATTTACATCGACTTTACTTAAAACTCCTTTTTTAATTAAATTTCTAATAAATTCAGAAATTATAGATACTGAAAGACCTAAAGAAACGAAATAATTATACAAAGTATTTAGCATCGTAGTCTTTCCAGTACTTCCGGCGCCCGTAAATAAAACGGCTACTTTCAAAGTTAATTCCTCTTTAATTAAAAAAATTACGACAACTATTATGAATTTATAGGATTCTTTTCTTTTTTAAGATTATACCAACGTACGCGCGCTTGCGCAATTACTTTTTTAGTATCCTCCTCGGGTAAAGATAAAGCCGAAACTACATCGGATGCTATTTTTTGGAAATCCGGTTTTTCGCCTTCTTGAACTTTTAAAAGTAATTCATCAATTACTTTACTTCTGGGATTCGCGGTTCTAGGCATGGTTGATTCCTTTGTTTGTTTAACTTTTTTATGATTAATTACTACTTTTGTATCATTTTTCCTTGTTTTCTTTATTTTATTATACAACTCATCATCCCACTCGAGAAGGGAAGTTTCAGGAGATATACTGATTATTTGCCCAGGATGACGTTCATCAATTACGCTTACACTATTGCAAGTATTATCATCAGTTTTACTAATTCTTTTAATAGTTAATTTATAAATTGATGAAGGAGATAATACTAATAAGTAATCTTTACCTTCTTTCGCATATTTTGCAAGTACTGCTTGCGACATTTCATTCTCCTTTTTGATTATATTATACACTAAGTTTAGTAATTTTGGGTAAAAGAAAGAACTTCCTGTTTAACTTTCTTATTAAAAGTAGCGCCTTCCATCGCGTTTTGAATAAAATCTTTCAGTTTTTCTGGAATATCTAACGAAAAATCAAGAGATTCTATACTTTCACTTTCATCTTCAAAATCAAACACTTGCCCTGTATCATTATTTTCAAAATTACTCATTGATACAGTTTCTATTCTTTTAGAGCGTTTGTTATTGTTATTAGTTAAACTAATATTAACTATTATAGAGAGTCTTTGAGATAAAGTTTTACCGTGAAATACCGGTCCGAATCTTTGAAGAATTGAAAATAAATTAAATCGAACTTCTGCTATAGCGTCTTCAATTTCAAAAGGATTGTAATAAACACTCTTAGCGCAAGAAGTCAGCACGTAAGGATATACGAGTTTCCAAATTTGATTAAAACAACGACCGTCAACTTTATAAAGGTCTCGTTCCTTCCCTTTATTTTTACCTTTAACGTAATACCTCTTCATTTTTGAAGAAGCAAAAAATTCTTCTTTTTCCTCTTTTGTCAGCAGTCTACAACCACGATTTGCAAGATTGTCAATCTTATTAGTAATTTGAGAAATATTTCTTTCCATTACTTCCTCCCGATATATTTAAAAATAATTACATATATAATATATAAAAAATATTGTAATATTACAAGCGAAATTTTCTATAAATTTCGCTTGTTTTTAACCTAAAATCTAACGGAATTAATAAAAGTTCCAATTATCTGATTTTTGAACAACGCAAACATCGTAAGGATGAATTGATTCTTCATTTCGAACTTTTAAACTCCATGCTAAAATTCTACTTTCACTTTCTAAAGATAATTGTACATCTCTCGCAATATCCTCTGAAAATTTAGGATTTTTATACGCGAGCTCTGTCACAAATTTCTCATCTGGCCTTTTTAATATTGGATAAGTAGGAGCAGAGGCTTGCTCTTCAATTAATTCTACTATATCTTCTATCCAAATTGTATCTGAAGGATCTAATAATACTCTCACTCTTATTTGAGAACGCTGATTATGCGCACCCATTCCTACTTCATTTGTTAAAGATAATAAATCGATTTCCTTCTTATTATCAGTATTTACTAATTTACATTCTTGTTGCAGTACCATATTAGGAGCATTTATTTCATGTCCTATTAATTCTGGTAATAGACTCATTTCTTTACTGCATGGGCACAGACTGGTTGCAATTACGTTTACTTCTAATATAAAATAAGTATCTCCATTTCTTTTTATACCAGTCATTGCGCATCTATACGGCATAGGTGCGACTTTCTTGCTTACAGGCGCCTCTTTATCAATAAAATAATCAAACTCAAATCTTGCGTAAACATCTCTACTTCCTAATCTATTCTGCATATCTTGCAAAAGATCTTGTAAAGTAGTAGAAGAAAGCAAATTATGAGTATCTCCAAAATCTACTAACACCTCACTGAAACGGCTTAAATTATGCCCTTTAGCTTCTTTCGGTAAATTTGCAAATAATTCAACGCCTGCTGAAATATTAGAATGGGTTCCGTCTTTTCGCAAAATAAAAGTCGGAAATTTAACGTTAACTAATCCGACGCGCTCAAGAGAAATTCCTCGACGATCGGAACGATTTTGTACATCTGGCAACTTATACTCAGTCATGATAGTTTTTAACCTCCATATTAAATTCAGAAAAAAGAAATAACAATTGATTTTCTTTTAACTTTTTTTTATGATATTTTATATAATTGCACATAATTAACCACCTTTGTTTAAAATTAATATCGTCTATAATTATTAATTTATTTAAAATTTTAAATAATATTTTATCTGGTAAATCTGTATAAGATTCTTTTGGTAAAATACTTCTACTTTTTAATTTTATTAAGCTATAAGTTTTCCCTTCTTCAAAATTATTTTTTACTAATTTATAAGCTTCTGTATCCGTAATATCTTCAAGTAATGCTACAAAATGATATATATTTCCACCCGCCCCGCAGCTAAAACAATTAAATAATCCGGTTTCCTCGTTAATAGAAGCGTTTCCAAATCGTGTATCGTTATGAAAAGGACATAAAATACGAATTTCACTACTATATCTATTTTCTTCATAATCAATATTATATCTATTCAATATTTCTTTTACATTAAAATCGCTCATTGTTCATATCCTGGATAAATAACTTTCTTATCGCCTACATAGCAAAAAGGAGCGTTAGCAAAAGTTGTAAACGTTACATTTTTTTTACCATATCTATTTTTACGAATAGTCCAATGTAATTGATTCGTAGCTTCATCAATACCATTCGCATCTCTATGTAGAAAAATAATAACGTGAAAAGGATTAGCAATATAATGAGATTCAGAAATATTTTCTACATCTCTTTTTTCTCCATCTTTAATTTTTTTACCTTCTCTGTTTAATTGCATACTCGTAACCGTACGAATACCATATACTCTATTTATAACACGTAACTCAGAACCGATTTGTTTAAATTTTCCTGAGATACCGCCTTCATAACCCTCCATAGGTTCCATCTCATTTAGATAATCTATAAATAACATCTCGGGGTACTTACCCGTTTTTGCATAATATAATTCTAACTCTTGAATGACGTTACCAGTAGTAGCTCTTTCTGGAATGTCTACTATATAAAGAGGATATTTTTGGTCTTTAATATCCATTAATTTTTCTCGATAAATAGACCTATTAAGTCCTAGCTTACCGTTCACTATTTCACTGAAATCTAATAAGGAATGTCTTGCGTCGATCATCATTTGATAATCTCTTTGATCTCCCGAACCTGGAACTTCGAGAGTTAACACCATAGTATCTTTTTTATTTATAAATGCAGAATTATAAGCTAAACTACTCTTAGTGAGAGTTTTGAACTCTCCGGTAGCTGCTACGAGCAACATCATATGAGATTTTCTCAAACCCCCCTTCGTGTAGTCGTCTAATTCTTTTATATGAAAAGGCAAAGCGGTATTTTCAATTTCACCGGATTCTACTCCTTTATAATACAACCACCTATCTACTGCAGAATCATGAATAAATTCTCGATAAACTCCTCCTTTCGAATAAGGATTCAATAGTTCAGAAAGAGTTGCAATTTTATTTCGTATTAATTCCTCTATTTTAATTTTTTCTATTTCATCAGGTAATTGAGCTGCGATATCATATACCTTCCGAGTACAATACATATTAAACAAATCTTGTACCTTAATATTCGCTTCTTTTAAATTTACATCAATCGATTGTAATTCTGTTACAAATAATTTAACATCCGTATCTTCTGCTTTATCTATTACAATATTAAAAGTAGGAAAAGTAGAATAAGGAGGCTTTAAAAGTTTTTTAAACTCTTTATAAGTCTTTTGATGAATCTTTTCATTAAACCAGAATTCGGGAATATCTTTCCAATATTCGGGACCGTTAAGAAAAGAAGCAAGTATATATTTTTCTATATTAGGATCTTGAAATTTAACTTGAGGCATAATTTATTGTGATAATCTTTCAACTATATCTTTAGCGTAATTAGCTAAATAACCGTTAGTAAATATAAATTTATCGCTATCTGGACCTGTATTATCAAGCACGCATCTTTCAATATCTGACGGAGAAATGTAATCCCCAAGTAGCTGATAAATGAAAGCAACTAATTTACTCGAACTACTCACATTACCAGTTCTTTCTCTTAAAGAAATCACAGAACGTTTTTCATAATCCTTTCGGTCCATAAGTATTATCCTATAATATATTTTAAATTTGTATTTTGTTTCCTAAAAGATTTTCCCACTAGTATTACATCGACCAGTTCTTCAAATCTATCTACTACATTAGATGCGTGAATCTTTTTGCTCTCTAAATCTTTTTTAGGTAAATTAGAAGTAATAATTAAAGACTTTTTATTATCATAAATACTTCTAAAAAAGTCATTAACTAATGATCCCAAATAAGAAGTAGGTTTATCAACATTATAATCTTTTTCAATTTCATCTATTAATAATAAATCAACTTTATTTTTTAAAAAGTTTATTTTTTCTTTATTCTCGTCTATAGAAATATCAAATAAAATTTTTGTCAAGTGAGACATAGATATAGAATAACAAGTCAAATCCTTTTTAAGTCCTTCTTTTAATAAATAATAACCTAAAGCAGTTTTAGCTAGTCCGTGAGAACCTTGTATGTATAAACCTACCCCTTCTAAAGTCATTTCTTTAATTTTAGATGCATACTTTTTAAGAATATTAAGAGCAAGTTTATTCTCATCGCAGAACTCTTTTGTTAAATTACGTAAATCAAACTCCCAATACTTTTTAGGTATATTTGCTTGCAAAAATTTTAGTCTTCTCTTAAATTCTTCCACACATCGGCAATCATAAAAAACTCCTTCTTTAAGTAAAAGACCAGTGCCTTGGCATTCATTATTACAAAATTTACCTATAACAGAATTTTTTAAAGAGGTTACATCATTTGAATCTATAAGTGTCATATCGTTAGTAATTTTTTAAATAAATCATTAGAATATAACTCTTTTTTTAACTGCATAAATTTATCATTAGAATAATTTAAATTCTTTAACAACTTTAAAGTAGTATAAAATACTTTTTCACTTACAATTGCTCCAAACGTAGGTACGTAATTATCTTGAGTAAAAAATATATTAAATACATTATCAATAAATTCTTTATACTCCGCATTACTTAAATTCATTTTTAAACGAAAACCTTTTATGCGAGATAACATGCCTGCCCACGCTTCCTTCGGAATTCTAAAATTAAAAGAAGTATGATAAGTATAAAGATGTGAAAAATAAATTAAAAAATCTCTATTAGACCAATCGTCAATTGGTTTACTTGTTTTTATAAAATAAGATTTGGGTTGACTTAATACTTTTAATCGCATGATCTAATATTTAGGTTAGTTATAAAAATGAATCAAGAAAAAATTTCTTCAATAGATTTTTTTGAAACGTCGCGTATTTCAACGACAAATTCAGGTTCAGAACTATATAAATCTAGTCTTTTTTTTGAGTGTCTTTGTAAATACTTACATTGATGAATAAAATCAACAATACCTACAGTTGTTTTTGATTCATGCGCAGTTATAGAACGCATACGTTGAAAAGTACTTATATTACTCAAACCTCCTGCAAGATTAACGGTATAATCTAAACTTGGTAAATCAAGACCTTCTTCAAACAACGTCGACACGAGACATAAAATTTCTTTGTCTTTTAATGCTTTAATAATTCTCTTTCTTTTTTCTGTAGAATCATTTCCCGTTAAATATTCGCAATCTAGCATTCTTGCTACTTTCTTACTATGACTTATGTATTCTGTTTGAACTACTACGGATTTTTTCTTGTTTATCAGCGCTTTAACAATACCTTTCAATAATTCATTCAAAAATTCATTTTCTATTACGGCTTGTTTATAAATAGAGCGATAAGTTCCTTCAACGCTTATTTTCGGTAATTTATACATATAAATATAAGGTTTCATTAAATATCCTTGTTTTACTAACTCAGAATAGGATATTTGGTATATTATAGGACCCGTTCTTTCCTCAACTAAAATAGATTCTGCTTTATCTGAAAAAGGAGTAGCAGATAGCCCAATTTTCATTTCCGCATTTACGCTTTTATCAAATATAAAACCAGAAGTTTTAGAAACAAGGTGATGAACTTCATCAAGAAATACTACCTTAGCTTCTTTTATTATTCTTTTTACTTCTAGTTTATTTATTACATCTTTTTCGTTATATAATCCCTTTTCCTTATATTTCTTATTATAAGCAGAATACGCACTCTGCATTGTTACTATATTAATATCTCCTATTTCGCAAACACCGTCACAAATAAATCCTACAATTTTATTGGTAAAATTATTTTTAAATACTTCTAAAGTTTGGTAAGCTAGATCTTTACTCCTTACAAAAAAATTAACAGGAAATTGTTCTTCATTATCAATAATAATGACTGCAATTAAACTTTTACCTGCACGTGGAGGTGCTTGTATTATTCCATACCTGTAAAATAATGCTGCTGCTGCAGCTGTGTTTTGATAAGCCCTGGGAGATATATCAATATTTTCCGCATTTTTATATGTTTTAGATTTTAATTTAATATCATTTTTCTTCGGAAAATTTATAACCGTAACTTTACATCCCGCAGTCTCTAATAAATTAATAACCTTTGATAATAAGCCTACTCGAAATTTTTTAGTATTTATTTTATATAATCTACTATACCCATCCCAAAGTTGTTCTTGATATTTAGGAGAAAAAAAATAACCGTCGGGGCGGTAAGAAAGAGAGTTGTTTAAATACATATGCAATTCTTGAGAATTTTCTGAAACAATAGTACACCATACTGGAGTGAAGTCAATTACTACGTCTTCATTAAAAAAAGGTATCTGGTTTTCTTCTTCTATAATAGGTTGTATATCTTTTAACTTCTCAATCATGCTCTCATTATTTTTATTAATAAATTCTTTCCTTATTAAATACTTTCCATAATTTTAAAATTTTTGTTTTTATACATTCTATACGCCTGTAGGAGGTTTTATAATCCACCCTTGATCGATAAGATCTCTCAATATTTGTTCAGATGGTATATACGTACTAAATTCAATTGCAGATTTCCCTTCAATTTTCATCCAAGACTTAATAATATTTTCAAAATAAGAAAGTGAAGTAGCTGAAAAATTTTCAGTAGGGAAAGAAGAAGACGGTAAAATTTGATAGTCAAACTCTTCTACAATTTCAAGAATTTCTTTAATTAAATCAATATTAAGTCTTAAAGTCTTTAAAGATGAAGGAGTATTATAACGATTCCTTAATTCTAAAATTACATCTTTTATTAAATCTTCATTAATCATTTTTCTCACCTATATCTTTCATTACCAAAAGCTACTATGTGAATACGATCAGTATAATTATACCTCTCCTTTATACAAAATTCTATAAGATCTTTTCTAATTAATGATAATTCTTCTGGGGTAGACCCAGCAGGCATCAAATAAACTTTATCTTTTGGTACATTAAGAAAACTCAATAATTCTTCAATCTCTGCAATGTCTTCTTCAATATTAGAAATAACTGGCTTAATTTGATAATCTGGATGAGAAGTGATCATATCGCGCATTTCAAATAAGTTTAAACGAAGTTCTTCATGTCTCTTTACCATTTGAGGAGTTACTATAACTTCTTTACCTCCCAAAATATGTTTAGAGTGCATTTTAGGTACCGAACTTTTCAGTTTAGGAGACACAGATATAAAGTCTGCATTTGTTTGTACGTATTTAATCCCTGCAGTTTCTATAGTAACAAAATGATTAAATTTTTTGGCAATATCTACTAGTTTAACTAGTAATTCTGGGCGAAAAGTAGGCTCCCCCCCAGTAATCATAGTGTATCTTATATCATCATTATTCGCGTAAAACTCATATATTTGATCTTCTGTAATATCTCCTTTTTCCGGTACCCAACTAGTATACCAGCTGTCACATAAAGAGCCTCCAAAACTGCAGCGCATAGGGCATCCGGTAGTTCTTATTAAAATATGAGGCACCCCCGTATATTTACCTTCTGCCTGTAAACAAGAATATATTTCACATACTCCTATCATATTACCAAATAACTCCTTTCTGTATTTTATACATATTATACACATCAAAAAAACTAATACTTATACTACCTTTTTCCGAAATATCTTTGTTAATTAAATTATTTTTAATCGCGTTCTTTATTAATTTTAAATATTCATCAACCGTTTTTCCTTTATCGATCTTTTTCTGAAGAATCTTTTTATCTTCAAGTTTAGATATTGGATAAATCACAGTATCTCCATACTTTTGTATTAAATCTAATAAGTCTTCAAAATAAAAATGCTTTTGAGGGACTAAAATACTTAATTTTACTTCTCCTTTTATTACAGATACATAATTAATTCTAATAGGAGATTTAATAATCATATATACTTCTGACTTATTATCATTATACTTATACAAATAACTACAATTCAATACGTAACAAATTGAGGTATTAAAATCCGGAGATAATCTGTCTATAGGTAAAGGAAAATCAATAGATAAAACTAAATCTTTTAAATCTAATTTTTTAATAATTTCTTCACCTATTTCAAATACAGTATCCTTATTTAAAACTTTTTTTTGGTAAGAAATAAAAAATTCTATAAAATTTTCAGGTTGCGTAGAAGAGTTACTAAAAAGAGAAGCGGAACTAATAACTTCGGAACTTCCTTTTCCTCTTCTAGGAATAATAAAAGATAAATGTAAATCTGAAAGGTTACTATAAATCATAAATTTCCCTAATTAAAAATATATTAAGAACACCCACTTGTATGACCGCAATTTTTACAATAGTAACACGTACCGTTTCTTACCATAATATGACCGCATATATCACAAGGAGGTCCTGATAAATCCTCTTTTAAATCCTTTAAAAAAGCTTTATCAGTTTCATTCATTAACTTCTTATTATAAATATTTTTAATCTCTTTTAATGCGTTTATTACTCCCTTTTCAGGACTTAAGTTATTATAACTAATTAATAACTTTTCCATATATTTACCTATATAGTCAGGAATGGATGACGCAAATTTAACATCAGGATTTTGAGTAATTCCATTTGGTTCAAATTTAAGCTCTTTAAAAGTATTTATAATTTCTTCAACGGGTATACCATATTGTAACATATGACTTACTAATATAGCGATCGTATTCATTAAACCATTAATAGTACTCCCGCCTTTGCTAATTTCCGCAAACATTTCACCTAACTTTCCTGTATCTGGATAAAAACCAAACTGTAAAAAACCCTTTTGCATACCTATTTGAAATTCGTGATTATGTCCGGGTCTATCTTTAGGCAATTTTTTCCTTACAGGTTGAATAAATTTATCTGTTTCACTTTTGTTTTCTTGTTTCAAATTTAAAGGTTGGCTGCCTTTACAGCCGTCTCTATAAATTGAAATACTTTTTAAACCTAGCTCCCAAGCTTTTGTGTAAATTTTATCAACATCTTCGATAGTTGCGGTATAAGGAAGATTAACAGTTTTACTTATACCACCGCTCACAAAAGGTTGAATTACTGAAAGCATTTTAAGATGAGCTTCCGGTGATAAAATATTTTCATCGCCAAAAGATGTAGCAAAAATAGGTAAATGTTTTTCTTTTATTAAATTTTCGGGAAGCTTCCCTGTAAGTTTAATTTTTGTAAGAATATTTTCTATTTCAACATCTGAATAATTTAATTTCTGTAAAGCTGTTTTAACAGAAGGCGTAGTTAATTCTTTAAAACCTCCTCCAACCATCTTTTTATAGGTAACCAATCCTAACATCGGTTCAGGTCCTGTAGTCTCACACCCCATCATAAGCCCGATTGTACCTGTGGGAGCAATTGCTACTGTTTGAGCATTTCTAATTAAAGAAGTATTTTTTGGAAATATTTTATCAGCTTCTTTTAAAATATCTAAAGACTCACCAGTCGCAAAGGTTTGGTATAGTTGAATATGTTTATAATGCTCTCTTAACACTTCTAAAATAGAATTTAAATTATTTTCAGCTTCTTCAAAAGGACCTAATTCTTTCGCCAATTGATGTGAGGTATTATAAGAAGCTGCAAGTAATAACGCTGTAATAGCATTTGCATATTGTCTTCCTTCATCACTATCATAAGGAATGGCTTTACTTAATAATAATGCGCCTAAGTTTGCGTAACCTAATCCAAGTGTCCTGTATCTAACTGTTTTTTCCTTAATTCTTTTTGTAGGATAAAAAGCATTATGCACAGAAATATCCATAGCAGTTATCAAAATTCTTACTGAATGAATAAAGCCGGGAACGTCGAAAATATCATCTTTTTTTAAAAATCTTAAAAGATTAAAAGAAGCAAGATTGCAACTAGTATCGTTTAAAAAGAAATATTCCGAACATGGATTTGATGAAACAATTTCTCCACTATTTTTACAAGTATGCCATTTATTTATAGTATCTCTAAACTGGAGGCCGGGATCTGCAGATTCCCAAGCGGATTTACAAATTAATGCCCATAAATCTCTCGCTTTAACCCATTCAAGTACTTTTAAATTTTTTCCAACCTCATACCAGTCATCTCCGTGTTTCTCAAAGTAACCTTGATTTGTATCTTTCGTTTCTTGTGGGGAGTTTTCATTTGTAATTTTTGTAGTAGATTTTTTTCTTTCGAGTAATGCCCAATCTTCATCCTCTTTAACCATTTTCATAAAAGAGTCGAAAATAGAAACTGATTCATTAAAATTCTGTAAACCTAACAATCCGTAAACTCCTTTAGGATCATTAAAATCAGAACTCCACCCGGCTTTAATTAATTCTTTCGCAGCTTTCTCAACTTCCGCTTTTTGTGAAATAAAATCAAAAATATCACCGTGGTCAATATCTAATATTACCATTTTAGCAGCTCTTCGTGACTTCCCCCCGCTTTTAGTAGCATTAGCAATTTTATCATAAATTTGTTCAGCTACTAGAGGGCCCATTGCGGTACCCCCAGTTGATACTTTTTCTCTGGAAGACCTTAAATTGCTTCTGTTCGAGCCCGCTCCGGAACCTTTTCTAAAAATATCCATTTCAATATTCATGTTTTTGGATATAGAATCCATAGTGTCTTCTGCGGATAAAATAAAACACGCAGAGACTTGAGGCGGCTCTTGAACTCCTACATTTAAATTAACTGGAGTATTAAATGCAACCATCTGATGTAAAAGTAAATAAGTTAATTCATCTCTAAAAATCTTAACGTCTTCTTTAGAATCAAAATATCCATCTTTCTCGCCCTTATCAGAATACCATTGAACGATTCTATTTATAAACTGCTTTAAAGAAGTCTCTTCATCTTCTGTAGTAAGTAATTTCTGCGCGAAATATTTTTCTACAGTTATATCAATTGCATTCTGTTCCCAAAAATCAGGAAATTCTACTCCTTCTTTTTTAAAAATAATATTTCCATTTTTATCATTAATTTGAGATGTAGTTTTTATCCAATTAACTTCATCAAATGGATGTATTCCCTCTTTAGTGAAATACCTTTTAAACTTCAATATCTGCCTCGCTTTCCTCAGTAATTATTTTTTTTAATTTTCCCAATTTAACTCCTATACCCCCTTTGATTTCTTTATATTCAAAATAAGGTAAAGCAAACCTAATCACTTTCATGTATAATTTTCCTAAACACAGATAAATATTATTATATACAGGCTCTTTAGATAATAAGCGAAGCAACTCTGAAGATACAATCGCCTCAAGAGAGCTCGCTCTATCTTTTGTCATTTTTTGATCATAATATTCAATTGCGGTATCTGGCGTTATTAATCCATACTTTGCAGAAATAATAAAAATATCAAATTTATTAAAATCTATGTTATTTTTCTTTAACATTCTATAAAAAATTCCATCATATAAATCCCACGCTTTAACTTTTCCTAAAAATTCTTTTTTTCTATTAGAGCAAGATATAATAATTAAATCTTTTTTCAAAATCTACCTCTCATTGTATCAGTATCTCTAAGTTTTTCCACTGCGATTTCTTCTATTTGACGTATCCTTTCAGAATTTAAATGTAACATAGAACCTATATCTTTTAAAGTTTTTGCTTTAAAAGGATATTCTAACCCGTACCTTAAACTTATTATTTTAACTTCTCTATCATCTAAAACTTTTTTTATATTCTTTAATATATCTTTATAAGCTTCTTCTTCTATATTAAAACGATCTTCTTCAAAATCATCCGCAACTTCATTCAAATCAAAATCTTCCGGTAAATTTCTTTCAATTACATTTTTATTATCATAAATACCTAAAGCGATTGAAATATACCACCGAATCCAATATTGCGCGTAAGTATGTACTCTACAATTTTGATTAATGTCGAACCTAGATATAGCTTCCATTAAACCTAAATTTCCTTCTTGTATTAATTCCATAAGATCTGTGTAAGTGGGTATTTTAAAATCTCTTAAAAGATATACAACGAACCTCAAATGTGCTTTTATAATACACTCTCTTGCTTCTGCGGACCCGGAAGATAATTGAATTAATAACTCTCTTTCCTTCTCTTTCGATAAAGGGTTATATTCCGGAGATGATAATTCTTTTGTGTATTGAGTAAAAGCGCGCGTAAAGTTCATATAAGTTATTAATCTATATCAAGTATTTTTTACTATAACTAGGCTAAATTCTTTTAAAATTCTCTATACAATAATTTTCTTCAAACATTATTTGTCTCTTTCAGAAAGAATAGGATTATTAATAGGCCAAAATATATCTAAAATCGGATCGTTCCATTTAAGAGTAAACTGATCGTATTCTCCATAATAAGTAGATTGTTTATAATGAAAAATAGTATTATCTTCTAAAACTAAATGGCCGTTCCCAAAATTAGGAGGTATTAATATTTGTACATTATTACTTTCAGATAAAATAAAACTTTCCCACTCTCTATATTGCGAGTGAGTAGGATCGTTATTTACTACAACTAAATAAAATTTACCTTTTAAACAAGAAA